>Ga0222715_10002306_pt1 | contig 17611 bp, 21 predicted proteins | sample C33_9DmetaG_FD_165056 | JGI IMG/M metagenome (GOLD analysis project Ga0222715, IMG submission 165056) | Estuarine water microbial communities from San Francisco Bay, California, United States - C33_9D | ecosystem: Environmental > Aquatic > Marine > Unclassified | place: USA: California... | reverse complement strand
TACTACTGCAAAAGCTAATGCTTCTGCCTTAGAATAGGCGTATTCTTCATATATATTCTCGGGTTTTCCATCACAGTAAAAACTAAACTGGCACTTATGTTTCTTCATTTGACCAGACTCATGCCTCATACCTTCAGTAACAACATCACATACATTGTTAGGATACCTAGGGTCATCTACTCTATTAAGTATTACATGACCAACAGCCATTTGTGCGGCAGTAGATTCAGACCTAGCTTCGAAATATATAGCGTGAGCCATACATATCATTGCGGTTGCTGCTTCTAGTAACATCACTTTACCATTGAGAACTGTCCGTAAGTCAGATCATCAGCAGCTGTGTCAGCATTCTCCAATAAGTTTTGGAATCTTGGATGTATTAGGTTGAGTCCCATTACATAAGTTTGCGCTAACTTAACAGGTGTATCTTTACCCATAGATGCTTTCTCAGACTTAGGAGTAGCTATTGCATTCTCAAGAACAAGTTCTTCTTTGAGTGATTTATAGTCAGCTCCTCGAACAGACAACCATTTACGGAAGTGGGTACGGTCTATCATCATTGTACCTTTATCAAATGGATCTGCTGCTGACTTACGATATACATCAAGACGTACACGAATATCATTTCTAGGCATACGACTAAAGTCAGGTGCAGGTTTTTGTCCTGCTGTGTGCATTACAGTTACTTGTGCTTCTGCAAAGTCCGCCATGTATTCAGCTATCAAATCAAATGAATCAAACTGGTTTTCTTTAACTGTTCTACGGATAGCACCAATCTGAGATAGAATCCATTCAGTAGCTTTTCTATAATCAAACTGTATTAATCCCCATTCATCAGCTAGCTTCATACCTAAGTCAGCTAATATAATAGACTGCTCCCAGTATCTTTCTTGACCTGAAAACTGTGCTTTATACCTAGCACGGAATGTTGATGATGCTTCTGCAATGGCTGATTGTATACCTTCTTCACCCATCTCAACTAGGTTTCTTAGATAAGTACGACCTATATGACCATAATGAGAATGGATAGATTCGTATATTCTTTTACCAACATTAGTATCTCTAGTGAATAATGGTGTGGCAGGTACAGTTATTTCTAATAACCTAGCCATCTGCGCATCTGTATCTAGTCCGGATGCAATCAGCTTACTTTGTAGAGACTTGTTGGTAGATACTATAACAGGTGTCGCCCATGTCTTAGCATCACGTTCTTCAGCATTACGATTAAGTCTTGCTTTATCTCTACCTTGTGACACCCAATAACAGAAGTCACCGACCTCTTTATCGTTCATCATAGTAACTTCATCTATAGTTAAAGGTAGGTTTGCATATGTACCTAATCTAGAAAACAAACTGTTCTGCGTATACTTAGCCGCAAAATGTAGCTTGTCAGGATTACCATAGATTGACTGTGCCCAATACTGTGCGAGTGTTTTACCACCTCCGGTAGGGCCGTAGAGAGACACAGTCAAACCCTTTAGTCCAGTAAAGTTGTAGAGTGGTGCAGATAATCCCACACCTAACACAAACATGTGTGCATGTAAGTGTCCTTTCTCTAGGATCTGGGTTAACGCAGACCATTCTTCTGCTGAACCTTTTATATTATATAACTCTGCACCTTGTCTTTGTACTGTTGATGCTAGGTTAATTTCTTCTTCATTAACTACACCATTGGCATCACGCCTAATTAATGTGTTACCTAAGACAAATGCCGTATTCTTTTCTTTCCAACCCATAGTCGAATATAAGTTAGTCATCTTACGGATTTGTCTCAACTCATCCATATATGTTCTTAACATAAGCTGAAAATACTCCGTTTGTCTTTTATTGTATAATACTATTCCTTGGTCTGCTATAGCTGTAGCAAATTCACGATTGCCATCAGTAAGGTGTGCTTGCCTTAACACGAGTTCTGTCCAACCCATATGTGTTCTATGCCAGTGGAACCTAACTGTTTCGTAGCCTAGTGATTCATCATATCCATATGCTACAGGGTAGACATCAAATTTACAGACATCTATATCAGTATCATCAATCGTTACCTTTATCCCATCTCTTGTTCTTTTAAATGGTTTAGGTATTGGAATAGAATTAGCTGTTGAATCAGGTGCTTCCTCAGACACAGCTATCTCTTGATACTGAACACCTAATCTTGCAGGTGAACCTATCTTACCTTTATATTTACAACCCTTACATCCGTTTGGTCTATCGTTTTCAAACTTCGTACATGTTGCCGGGCCAGTCGCAGACTCTCTCCAGTGAATAAGTTTCTGTAAAGTGTCCTTCTCACTGAACTTTGTATGACCTTTACTCCATTCTAATGCAGTATTCTCAGGGTCTACACAATAAGCGGCTACCCCAACTAAGTCATACCATAATGGTTCATCTACTTTATCTTGGTTATCTATCGCCCATTCAATCTGCTTACACTTACTAGCAACTACAGACCCAACAGCAGGTGGAAACTCTTTCTTGACTGCAAGATTATCTAACAATGTGCTGTCACGAGTGTGATCGTTTGTGCCCGCAGCTGCAGCTCGGTAGTAATAACTTAGCTTATCCTTGAGTGTCAAACTTTTGACAGGCTCAGCATCCACCAACAGCTTTACCTGATTACCATTCTTAGGATTGTGTGTACCAACAGGTCTTAATACTAACGCACTGTTAGCTGTCAGTCCTGCATCAATTCTAAACTCTTTTGCAATAGCCGCTTGCTTCATAGCTTCGGCTAATGGTTTCCATTCATTAGGTTCTAGTTCTTCTGTTAATACCCAGTACGCATGTAGTCCATTACCTGAATGGATTATCATAGGTTTAGGTAAACTAAGTTCTTTTACAAACTTACCTAATGCGACAAGACCTTCTTTCCAAGATGGAAATGGTTTGTCTGAGCCACAGTCAACATCAATAGCCACTACCTTTGTGGCTCTTACATTATCCTGTTTTCTATTGCCCTTTTCTCTAAATGCAGAGATAGCAAAGTAAGTATTATTCTTTGTCTTATCTAATCTCTCACATGTTTTTGCGAGTTCCTCTACCGTTTGAAAAAACCCTTGTTGTCTACCGTTAGGATTAATAACAGTAGTAACGTAGAATCCTTCTTCCGGCAGGACTCGCTGAAGAAACTCCAACGTGTTCATATTTGCCCTACCTTCATGTTAACCTTGGTGGGAATAGGTTCCACTCTCGCTTTCCCTATTCCCACTACTAGTTTACTCGTTTTCTTTGAAAATCTCAAGAAGCCTTTCAAAGCGTTGCTTTTGTTCAAGTGCTATGACCTCGGGTTGAGGCCACCCATCGTTAAGAATGGCTAGCATTTTCCTTAATATTTCTCGTACTTTCTCATCATTCTTAGCACGGACAGGCTTACCTTTAACCCATCCGTAGTAAGTCATACGAGATATACCTAACAACTCTGCCATATTGGAGGTTGTCAAAAGCATATGCTTCCTCAAAGCTTCAACTTTTTTGAAGTTAAGAGGAGGATTCTTAGTCATCAGCATTATCCCCAACAAGTTTAGCAATCTCTGCGGCTAGGTCATCAGCTTCACTAGAGGCAACAGGTGCAGGTGCAGGTTCTTCAACCACTCTTGCTTTAGGTGCAGGAGCAGGCTGTTGTATTTCTGCAACAGGTGCAGGTATAGGCTTTTCTTCTAAATCAATAGATAAATTACCATTACCAACAGCTACTTCATCATTAACAGCAACTGATTCATCAGATGTAAATCCAACTTCTTCACCGAAACCAAATTTACCTGCGCCACTTGAGCCTTCAACGTACTCAATAACTTGTACTGCTCTAAGACGTAGTGTTACTCCTGCTCCAATAGATGGAGAATCGTAGAAAGCGGCAGAGCCATTGACCTTAACAACAGAGCCACCATAGATATTATGCTTGGCCATCATGCTACCTTTAGCATCAAACACAGCAGGTTTATAAGCCGCTTTAGATTTGAATTTAATAATAACATTACCTGTTGGTTCACCAGTCTCATCGTCCAACTCGTCGTGGTATGGTAGTGGTGCTTGCTTGATCTGCTTGTTAGGCTTAGCTTCTTTCATTGCTTTGATACCTGCTAGTATCTCACCTTGGATAAGGTCAGTTACAGGTTTAGCCTCTTCTTTAGATAAACACAGGTTAACTTTATAGTGTCCTGATTCATCAAATTTAGTATCGGGTGCGCTAATGTACGGATAGTACGCAACACCTTTATTAGTAGTAAAAGTTTTATTTGTCATTTGAACCTCCTAGTTCATTTCATGTTGATTAAAACCTGCTTCTTCTGAAAAACCAAAATCAGAAGCAACAGGGGTTTGCCCACTGGCTACACTAACTTCACCTGTAACAACCTTTACATCGTTGGTGCCTATAAGTTTATCGACATTACGTTGCATTTCATCTGTATTAAAACCACCGAAGGAAAATTTTAATTTAGGGAAACGCACAGACGTATCAAAAGATATTGTTGTTACAGCAATATCAGGTGCAATACCTCTGCTTTGTAGTGTCTTCTGATAAGCATTTAAGTTGCCTAGTGAAGATGGTGTAACTTGTAACAGATAGAGTTCACCATCTGTCTTATCCGCCATTACCAAAGCTATTCGCTTTTGGTCAGCGCAAGCTTTAATCTTGCGACCTTCAGGCGTAATCTTAGAACCCCATGCGTTTTGTGGACAAGAAGCACATAGGTCATTCTGTTTAAGTTCGCTTCTCTCATGTGGTGTTTCACCATTCAAAGAGTAGCAGTCGGGTGCAGATGATTCTCTATCTACACTATACTCACCTGCATACCATACTTTAGATAGCCTAGGGTTTGCTCCAACGATTACCACATTCAAACTTGTTGCGGTAATCTGAGCATCTCCTGCTGCCGTCGCAAGATGGAAACGTGAGTTCTTAATAGATAGTTTAGAACCAATCATTAATCATCCACCTTGGCTACAGGTTTACGAACATTTACATCAATGCGTGTTCCGTAGTTCACACCTGATGGTACGGTTTTATTCTTCTCAATATAACCTCGTACAGCAGTCTTACTAACTCGCTTCTCTAGCATATCAAAGGCATCGTTGTTCTTAATATATTCAAGAACAGAATCCCAATCAGCTACTTGTGCAAAGTCAGTGGTAGTTAAGAAGGCAGTACCATGGTCAGTCTTAAAAGACTTTACCCCCTGTGCATCTGCTTGCTCCTTAATCCATCCCTCAAGTTTAGCCATGTTATCTTTGATGCCTTTGACTTTATCTTTAGTCTCAGCTTCAATGGCTTCTTTCTTCTTACGAAGCTTGAGGTATGTATTGATTACTTCATCTACAGTTAGATTCATATCATCACCTCGTTTCATTCTCTATTAGGTCAAGCAACAGACCTTGTAGTTTTTGTTTATTTTTAAGCCTGTCATACATCTTGTACTCTAGTTCTGTTGCTTCTATGTGTACGATGTTTGAAACATGCTTCTTACCTATCCTCTCAATACGTCCATTTGCCTGAACATATTGTTCGTTGCTTGTCACTGGCCCATACCAGATCACAGTTGACGCAGAAGTTAGTGTCAATCCATGAGCCATGGTTGCAGGGTGTGCGACAAGAACATGAGGGTCTTTTGAATGTTGGAAGTTATGGAATATCTCGTTACGTTTAGTAGCCGATACCTCTCCATTGACAACACCAACACTCCACTGTTTAGAAAGTTCCCTTTCTAACATCTTTAATGTACCTGTTAATGGTACAAAAACTATTACTTTACCACCTACTTCCTCAATCACCTCCTTAACTATATTAACTCTAGGTTTACAATCGATTTGAATATGCTGTCCATCGTCACCATAGACAACACCACAAGCTATCTGTACTAGCTTCTGTAATTTTACAGCTTCATTCACAGCAGTAATTGTTTCACCCTGTGTATGTTCTGTAATGAAATGCTTGAGCATCTTTTGGTAATGTTCTTTTTGTTCCTTAGTAAGTTCAACCTTCCTTGTCTGTGATACAGTATCGGGTAAATCAAAGCACTCATCTCTAGTGTATCTTACAGCAGGGGTTAACATATACTTTACAATCTCTATTGATTCGGGTCTTGGTAGCCACTTCCATTGTCCTACCTTCATCATAACAGTTTCTCTAAAGGCAGTATACGTCTTTGTCAAGTTAGGACTATCAGCTAATTTTGCTAATGCCCACGCGTCAGTCGGTGCATTCGGCGTAGGTGTGCCAGTCATCAACCACAAACGTGTTGACGAATGTTGAGCCATGAACTTCCTGAGCAGTTTAAATCTATTTGTTGAGGGGTTACGATAGACAGCCACCTCGTCAATGATGACAAGGTCAAACATATCCTTGGCTTCTTCCATAATGATAGGGAACCCATCGTGATTAATGATATAAAAATCCACATTAGTATTTAATAGTCTCTTACGTCTCTCGCTTGTACCATGTAAGGTTACTGATTTTAGATGTGGAAATTGCATAAAAATACTATCGCCCCATACTCTTTCAAGGGTTGATAGTGGTGATATGATTAAAACTTTTTTGATTGCGCCGATAGATATAAGATAGTCAGCCGCCCATAGTGCAGACTGTGTCTTACCTGTACCGATCTCATTGAGTACCAACGCTCTCCTATTCATTGTCAGAAAAGCGGCGGTCATTTTTTGGTGGTCATAAGGTTCAAACCTACCTGCCCATTTATAATAATGTAGTATAGGTGCAGGTGCTTTGATTCCTAGGTTTCTTAGTATCTTAACTTCATCATTACGATGAGGTGCTACAACAAGTTCTGCTCCCTTGTATGTAAGCTTCTTAGCTGTAGGTATACACTCCAACACTTTGTTTGGGTGCTTTAGATTTAAAGCTATAGCTTGTGATTCTTCAACGATTACCATTTATATATTCTCTAACCTGTTCAATACTTTCATCATCACACACAACAAAACATTTACCTCCTGCATCTTCTATCTCCTGCATACATTTAAGTTGTAAGGCGGTGGGTTTCTTACTCCTGTCCGCCTTACACTCAATCCCAATAAACTGTCCTCCTAGGATAGCCACTCTATCGGGTACACCTGCACGACCAAATGGCCCTGCTTGTGGACTATAATACCAAACTTTTTCATACTTTAACATCTTGTCAAGTTTGTTCTTAATCTTTCCTTCAGGTGTTGTAGCCATTATATATGTACCTTTACATTATTGTCAAGTTATATTCTTGCAAATTCACAAATATTTTTTGCAGGACACCAGTTGCATAGTCCACTAGGTTTAGCAGGCCAGTTATTATGCTCAACAGATTGATGTATTCTTTCTATACGAGCAAGCATATCAGACCACATTAGATTAGTTTGATTAGCTTTAAATGTTTCAGAGTCCATAGACATATCTTTTAGCCATATGAATGTAGACTGTACTGTTTTGATTTTAGGATAATGTTTAAAGACTTGTAATGCAAACAACTGTAGTTGTGTAAAGTCGGGTCTACGTTTACCTGTCTTCCAATCCATGACTATTGCTTTATCATCTACCAGAATCAGAACGTCTAAGATGGATCTCAACCATGCGTCTTTCTCCCACCAACCTGTTGGTGTAAGGTTTTCGTTGAGGCACAGCTGTTGCTCTGCGAGTAAAGTTCCACCCATATTCTCTATACTTTTACATAGAGGTTCGTACTTTTCTGTACCATCAGATAGTGGTTTACTATCTACTAGTCGGTGTTCCAAGCTAGCGTGTACTCTTTCACCATATTTTGTTGCGTCACTACCTGTGTCTTGTACTTCTTTCATAACACGTTGATGGTAGTAACGCTTTGGACAGTTCTCATACATCTTAATAGATGAGTATGAGTGTGTTAGTTTTATATCCATGTCTTACTCACCCGCTGCGCGACGTAGAATGTCATGCTTTAGGGTTTCAATAAAACCTACTAAGTTTACAGTATCATCTATCTTCGTAGAGAATCTAACGTACCTACCTTTTACCTTGACAAGTATTATCAAGTCTCCTAGGTCAGCATCGTTAGTAGATGAAACAGTCTCAGTAAGTTCTTTAATTACCTTTAAGGTACTTTCTTTCTTACTCATTTTGCTTCTCCATAGTTTTTGCCTACACCAACTTCACAATCAACTGGCAGTGTAGGTGCCCAGCTGGGGGGTTTAGACATCTTCCTGACAATAAGTTCCTGTGCGTTTGTCAACTCATCGTCCGGGACGGATATGATAATCTCATCATGAACTTGAAAAGCCACATGATAATGTTTACCAATAGATGCCATCTGTTCAGTGATTACAATACGAGCAAGTGCTTGTACTATATTCTCTGTAACTTTACCGCCATATATTTTAGTCCAGTCTATACTATCCTGCTCACCAGTCATAACTCTTTTAGTTACAAGTTTACGAAAGGTTCTTGCATTATTAATATAGACGTACCCATCTTCTCCTCTGCATAATGCAGGGTAAAGAACTCTTAATTTGTTAGGAAGTATTATACCTTCGCCATCATAGTGTACAATATCACATAGACTACCACTACGACCTGCTACCATCTCAGTAAGTGCATGATTACATCTGTTCCAAAATGAAGCTATCTTGTGGTTCTTATTCCTATATAAGTTTACAATTCTTTGTGCCTCATTCTCATCTATATCTAGAGATATACCACCCATACCAAGAGCAAGAGTATTCCTAAACTTAACATGACCCATGCCATAACCCAAACCTAAGATGCAAGTCTTACCAACAAACCTTGCGACCTTGTCTTCTTTAGTCACTCTCTTATTATATACCTCACTAGCGAACTCACTATAAACATCACGACCCTCACGAAAGGCTTGAAGTAAATCTTCTTGCCCTGCAACATACGCAACCATACGAGCCTCAATTTGTGACAAGTCACATGCAAGTAATGATTCTCCAAGGGGCGCTGTGATAGCTTTACGAATAGCACCACTACGAGGTAGATTCTGTAGGTTAAGTTTATCACCACCACTAAACCTGCCTGTGTGTGCGCCATAATAATTAAGCATGATAGGTAGGCGACCACGTTTTGATACCTTTATAAGGTTCTCAGTCCGCGTCTCCTCTATTGTCGATTTTGTGCCGAGCCGAGCCGCGACCAAATTCTGCACCCTAGCGTCGGGGTGTTCTAATAAATTAGTGAACTCTTTATCTGTCTTTGCGAAAGCAAAAGACTCTTTGCCTGTCCTTAGACTTATCTTAGTCGGTGGCTCTACGCCCACAGTCTTTAGTAACTTAGCAAAGATTTGATTAGACATCAGTGCTTTCTTGACTTTCTCCTGACTCAAACCCTTCAACGCTAAATCGTCAATAAGTTTCTGTTTGTTTGCCTTGACTTGCACCAGATGATCCGCCAATGAATCACCATCAAGTACGATAGTCGGCTCAGTATACATACGCATGGTTTGGTCAATCACCAATAACTCTGTCGGTGGAAACTTTTTAACTAAGACTTTGAACAGTTGATAAGTAAGGTCAACATCATTGACACAATAGCTTGCATACCTATCAAGTTCTTCGGGTGTGAAGTCCTGTCGATGTTTACCCAGTGCCTGTACAACCTCATCACCTTTCTTACCTAAGTTATAATGACTAACTAAATTCTTTAGTGAACCCCCCACAGTTGCATTGTGATATGGTCTTGCCATAGATAAAGTATCGAACCAAAGTTTAGGCTTGATACCATAGTGCCATGACAATATTGCTCCATCGAATACAGTATTGTGAGCAAGTATCGCCTTGTTAGAATAGTCCAACGAGTTTAGAAACTTGCCCACATCATTACCACTATACCAATCAGTAGGGTGGTTATTAACTTTGACACCAACACCAATGACCTCAAACCTATCATCACGAATGTATGCCTCTGTTGTCATCTTCGACAAAGAATACTCTCTGTCATAATAAGTCTCAAAATCTATGGTTACGATGTCCATTACTTCTCCCTTGTCTTATTTATATTAGGAACCTGTTCACCTGCTAAGGCTCCATAGCCACAAGTATCCACATAATTATCCACGTTGTGTGGATTCTCTGTAGTCCTAGCAACCTTGTACAGCACCATCATCATGGGTACTTCATGTGGAAATATATCCACACCTAAGTATGTACTCCACAAATCAGCTACCATCTCAAAGTTCTTACTAGCATCACCATGTTCTACTTCTCTATCAGTTGATGTTAGCTTGTCAGCTTTTTTAAGTATGTTGTTCCGATTGTATCTAGACTTCTTTGACATCTGTTTCTCCATTTAAGTTATATATACCCACACCTTTGCCACAATGTAGACTATATACATTGCAAGCATCCACAGCTTCTTTGGCAGTAGCACCCATGGCTAATGCCCCATAAGCAAAGTCTTTTCCATGACCAAAGGCATGAAGATTATGTCCGTAGTGTACTGGATGGGGGACACCATCGTACAACCACAAACCTGTATCCCTGTGAATTACAATCAGCTGTGAGCTTTTCTTTGTAAGTTCAGGGAATGCTTTAGGTAAGGCACCCTCTCTGTACCACTCTCTAAGTTTAATTATATCGTCAAGTAATCCTACTCCCGATACAATACATACCTTACCTGTATTTTTATCTGATACATACCAAGCTTTATCTGATTCCCATTTAGCAGAACCATCATTGGCTTGTCTGTCAGTAGCTAGACTTATTCCATCCCATACTAATACTGTCATATTAAGATACCTCAAGTTTGTATCCACTATAACGATGCTTCTCAGCAGTACGTTCATCATGTCCTTCTGATTGAAACACTTTGAATCGTCTACGCAATGGGATACTTAAGTCAGCAAATATTCTATCTACTGTTCTGATTAACTCATCTACTGTTGGTACTTCTGTTTGTCTGCCCCATCCTCTGTTGCTCATAGCCGATTCTATAAAACCTTTGAGAAGATGTTTAGGAAAGTCCAATGTAGTCATGCTTTCTTGTAGACAATCTAGCCATTCTTCTGATGACCAATCGGGTTGTCTTGCATGATAATGGTTTTGTGATTGTTCTCGTTCCTTGATAACTTCCACAGCAATAGCATCAAGTGCATGAACTTTGGCTCTAGCTTTCAAACCTTTCTTGTAAGCAGTAAGCATTTGCCTCCACTCTTTTCGCTTTGCAGGTATCTCAATGAACTTGTCGTCAGGCTTCTGATTAAGACACTCACCTGTCAACAAGTTGAACTGTATGCCACAGAAATATGAAGGCCCACTGTTCATAACAGAATTGAATGTACTGTATGTTGATTGACTATCACTACCTTTAGTTTGTTGATGTATCTCAGTATCAAGGTTTTTAGTATGACGAATACGATACAAACCCTTACGATGTCTGTTGATTACAAATGGAAACCATCTATAGAAAGACGATACATAAGACTGAGACATGTTTATAATGTGACTTTCTTTAGCCACAAACGTGATGATGTTGTCAGGTGTTATGTCAGCCAATGGTTCAGTACCATAGCCTTGACACACAATACGAATTGCATCACCCTTCTTAAACATTCTCCAGTTTTGATTGACAGGCTTACCTTTATCAGGCCACCTTGCTGTGTTGAATGATGTCAACATTTCTTCATAGGTATTAAGAGACCTATCACTCTGCCACCATGTGTACATGATTACTCCTTACTTGGTTAGTTTATTAAATGTTACAGCCGCAGTCATACCATCTAGGTCTGCCCCTATGTCTGCTACTTCGGCTTTCTTCTTCTCAACAATCTTCTTGTGTCGTTCTTTTGCTTCATCAGGTATTAGATCCCACAGTGCAGGCCATGCTTTCAATGCAGGTGCCAACGTACTGTAGGTGTTGATGATTGACTTAACACCCTCAAGAAACTTCTCTTGTTTAGATTCTTGTTCAAAGATTTTACGATTGTATTCTTTGAACTCAGGCTTCAACCAATCCCATCTTGTATCATTGAAGTCACAAGTACCTGAACTATACCCATTGTTAAAACCTGTAACTTCTTTACTGAAGTTTTTAGGCCATGGTTGTGCTGTACTAAACTCAAGTCTTACACCATCACATCTATATGCTTTGGTACTGTACTCAGCAGTTTGAAATACATCTTCGGGTTCATTATGAAACCCACAGAATGTCATGTTTTCTTCCTTGTCCATTGCATAGTCAGGTAGTGCTTTGAACTTTGCAATTACCTCAGCAGGAAAGAAAGATTGGTACATCTTATCTGCCCAATGTGCAGGTACATCTCTCTTAGCTTTGCTTATGTTTGCTTCAAACATCTTCTTAGCATTCTTATTTATATCATCTTTCAATGATTCACTAAATCTTACAGTTGCCATCTTGGTCTCCTTTGTTCCATTGATTAACTAAGTCACGAACATGCTGTTCAGCCATTGCTCCTAACTCTTTACCTATCTTGGTAAATGCTTGTTCGTTGGTCATGCCCCAGTCATCAAGACAGGTGACCAACATAGTCTCTGCCTCAATCATTAACTTCTTAACTTCACCCATTATTATCCTCCATCATTACAACTTCACCGAATGGTGCTTTGTCAGCATGTGTTGACACCCATAGAACTGGGTAGTCAGGTGCATCACCAAAGTCATCACAGTAAAGGTCAGTTAAAAATATACATGCTACAGGTTCGATACCTTTGTCAGCCATGTATCTAAATACAGGACTGAAGGCAGTACCACCTCCACCATGTGGTTTCACAACAGGTTCATCATCTTGTCCGAACTCATCATAGTGTGATACTTCGGAATCAAAGTAGATTACATGAACCTTGGTTGGTCTTTGGTCTTGCCATACTGTAGTAATCTCACTAGCAAACTGATTGATTTCATCTTGACCAATCGAGCCTGAACAATCGACAGCAAAGGCAATCTCTCCTAGTGATTCACCTGATACACTAGGTAAGTACAATCCTTGTGATAAGAATCGTCTGTTTGGTCTAGCCCATGAGCGTTGGTCAGACCGACACTTGACAACAAATCTCTGTAAGACATCCCTCCAGTCCACTTTGGGTTTAAGGATCTCATCAACTAGACGTTCAAGTCCTGCACTCATCTTGCCCATCATCTTTGCAGACTGAGCCGCTTGTGCAACTTTGACTTTCCATTCAGCTTGTTGTTGTGATACTTCAGCAGGTGAACCTTGCCCATCTTCACAACTGTCAAGTGGTTGACCTTGACCACCATTACCTTGCCCATCTTCAGGTGTGTCAGGTAGAAGGTTGAAGATACCATCACTGGTACCTCCACCATTCTTGTATATAGTGTCATCAAGTAGACCTTGTTCAGGCATCTTACCAATACCCTCATCTGTCAACAGCTTGTTGATTACATAGTCAGCCGCTTGATTCCACTTGTAAGCATCACGCTCACCTCTACGGAAATTGTGTTCCAACATAGGGTGCATACATTCGTGAGCAACAAGGAACTTAAGTTCTTCATCACTCAACCCATTGCAAAACTCCTCATTGAATAGGACACGTTTACCATTGGTTGCCGCAGTAGGTACTGAGTTATCAATACTCATTGGCATATTGAGAGCAACACTACCAATGAATGGATGCTCAAGAATCAATGCTGTCTTAGCTTTACTGATTCGTTTAGTTACATCTTGCATTAGTTACCTCCCATAAATGCACCCATCTTGTTCATAATATCCTTAGCTTCAGCCGCTTTCACACGTCTCAAGTCAGGGTCATTACGCAAACTGTCAGGGTGGTTGTTGACCAATGACTGTTCAACTTGTTGGCGCATAGCTTCCAAGTCAGGGTCATCAGCAAAGTTAAGTCTTGATAGAACCGAACAAACTTCCTTGGTATTATCAACCAAAGTATCTCGGAAGATAGCTTTAGGGTCTGCTAGTTTCTCAGCCATATGTTTGACTTTGTCATACAGACGTTGCCAAGCTTCCTTCATTGCTTGTTCAGCCGCATCTTGTACTCTCGTCTCAACATCAGATTGGATACGACTTAGTTCCTCATCTGAAATCTGAACACGAAAGTCATTAGATGGTACAGGAAACACAGCTAAGTCCATGTTGAACCTACGCTGTATCTCATGAAGCATAGGATAATCATTAGCATTGTAGAGATTACCAAGGAATCGTTGTGCATCCTGTTTCAATCGTGGATACTCATTCCAAAATGTATCCACAAGTTGTTGCCATTCTGCTTTTTCATTCCTGAACTCAGTCATAAAGTTCAAGTAGTTTGCAGATGGTAGCAACATCGTACCCTCAATACCCCATGGTAGGGTATTGGCATAGTATTTGGCACGAATAGCTGTAGTTTTCTTATGAACATTATCTAGATAATCATTCATAGGTAACAGCGATTTGTTGTATCTACCTGCACCAATCGTAGTATTGTTCTGTTGTGCTACCTGTTCAGTAGCACGTTTGTCATACTTACGAGCAGTCCACTGTGATACATTGAGTTGCACCAGTAGTGCTTTGTCACTTAGTTTCATACTTACCTCCTAGAATAGTACGTCTTGATGGTTAACAGCCCACTTTGTAAACGCTTGCGTTGAAGCCAAGTCTGGATTCTTACGACTTGCATACGATACTGATAGAACTGAAAACTCAGGTGGCATACGTTCTGCATATGTCACAACACGTTCGAAGTTGTTCTCAGTTGCTCGTTCTGCAATAGCACCAGACAGTGCATACAACGTAGCAGGGTCATCAGGAACCTCGGCTGTAGTAGGATTCATGATGATGTTGTCAGGATTTGGTAGCTTACGATATATCTTAACGAAGCCTACAAACTCTGCTGCTGCACCTTCACCAACAGCACCCTTGAATGTTTCATACTCTGCTTCAGCAGGTACAATACCAAGTGCATCGGATACACCCTCAACCCATGAACGTGGTGTAGGGTTTTGGTCACGTTGTGCATCGAAGTCATGCAGTAAGTTAGGTCTGAATCGAATGAACGAGATAACCTCAGACTTGACACCATGGTCGATTGCCCAAGTACACCAGTCATCAAGGTGAGTTTCAAGTTCATACACAGTCTCACGATTACGCAGATGAGATAACACTCTGTTAGCACCTGCCCTGTCAGACTGTCTGTTACCTGTCGATACAACCATCCAACCTTTCTTGAGTGGTTTACCATGTAGGTTTCTAGCTTGACAGATGTTAGCTAAGACTTTCTGCAAGTCTGCATTAGCTTGGTTCCTGTCGTCGAAACATAAGATACCAGTGTCAGGTATATCTGTCCTGTCATCTGATGGAAACCAATCAGGTAACTTGTAATGTAACATGTCATCACCATTGGGATACATGATACCGAAGTCCTCTACTAGCATTGTAGGCATATGTTTCTCAATGAAACCTACGTCTAGTTCTTTAGCAACTTCTTCACAGATGGTTGTCTTACCTCCTCCCGGAGATCCTTCAATCGCCATTGTACGTTGTGTAGGGAATAGGGATTTAATTGTTGATTTTAGTAATGTAGCTCGCATCATTTACCTCCTTTGTATTTACGATGGTCAGGGCCATAGGTAACAACTTGTTTACCTACCCTACTAGCTTTGGCAATCATCTTGTCGTGGAAGGTTAATGGATTGCCATCATCATCCTTCACTATTGCTCCACCTTTCGAATGCTTAAGCATGAAAAGTTTCAGTGCAGTTTTTGTCATGGTAGAAATACTCCTATGAACTCGGTTGGTGTTAAACAAGAGTTGTAAGCAGTCCAATACTGTTCATCCCATGACTCACAACCGAGCATGAAATTGATTAGGGTGAACATTATTAACAGACTGAATGCAACGATGAGAATGGTAGCACCGATGTACTGTAAACTTTTGTACATCATAGTCCTACCGATTGTGCTAGAGATGACAGTAAGTAATAAACAAACCCACCGATACCTCCTGCAACAATGCCATACATTATCCAAGACTTCATTTGACTAAACCTCCTTTGGTATTGAAACCAATCAAATCCTTACGATTGGTCACTAACATGTAGTTAGATTTGTGCATTGGTAGTACAGTATGCACTACCTTTTGAGCTTCCTTGTCACCACAAATCATGCAAGTATCATAACCTAAACTTACACGTTTGTCATGTATATCTGCATCACACATTACACATTGAGACATATAAACCTCCTTGAATTGATTAATGAAACACGAAAAGGAAGAGCAGTAATACACCACTCTCCCTGATTATGATTAAGCAAGCTTCTCAACCTTGCTCTTAATGCCAGTTGTAGATGTTGGTAAGAATGCTACATAAGGAGCACCCCAACGATTCACTAGTAACATTGCTTTCAAATCACCAGTATTAGTCTCAGGAATGAAGAAGTTTACTTCAGCCTTCAACTTAGTACCAAGTTCAGTCATTGTCTTTGAAAGAGCATCAACTGAATCAGCATTGTACTGCCCTTCAGGATCTGCTTTCACAACAATCTTGTTCTTAGTGTTTTTAAAGATAGATACATTACCTTCATATATTTTAGCCATATTAGACCTCCAGTTATTAAGTTGATTAAATCGCCTTAAGGGACAACCCCGAAAGACAAACCCACTTTGGGCGACGCCGAGCGATTTGTCAAGTTTGGCCTCGTACACAGAGAAAGCGTCAAGTTTAAACTAGCAATTATCTACTGGTGGGTGGCACTATCTGTGTGTATGTTGTGGTTTATATATGGTAGTTAGATAGGTTTAATCGTTTGTTTGTAAGGGTTTGAGAGTTAGTATCTAAAGTATCTAAGTTTTAGAAAGTAATCCTTGGCTACGCCGATTACCTTATATTACACTAGATTAAGATTTGGAGAGTGATGTATGTAAATTTAATAGATAATTTAGATAGTTTAGATAGTATTCTTCTGCGTATATGGTGTAAACCCTTGTAAACTAAGGCCATTTGGTAATCCAAGTGTAAACTTTCGCTATCTAAAACTCAAGATATTGTGTCAAGTATGCTTTTAGATACTAGATAGATGTATAACTTTACACCAAATGAACCACAACCTGTAAACTAAAGGTTTAACTTGACGTTTAATCTAAGATAATGTCGTGCCGAAACCCCCCGACGTATGGGATATATATTATTAAAAAATAAAAGACAAAAAAAAGGAGAGAGTTTGTTAGACTCCCTCCGTTCTTCTTATTGTATCTTTATTGTTGGATTATATGAGACTGTTACATTGTCTGCTTCGATCTCTGTATCATGCTTCAGCTTGAATGCTAGGTTCTTGGCGTCAGCTTCCTTGTAGTACCATCTTGAGAAAAGGTTTCCGTATTCAATCCAATCTACTCGGTACTCTCTTTTACAATCTTTCATTGACATAATTGTCTCCAGTTTGTTGTGAGGGGAGATTGCTCTCCCCTCGGGGTTAAGTTAGGCTAGCTTAGTCACTTTTGACTTGGCTTGACCCTCGGCCTTGGCTGGCAAGATAGTAATTCTAGGATTACCGTATCTGTCAGCCATTAGTAGAACATCAGTTCCACCGTCAGCCTTGAAGAAACTCCACTTATGTAGTGGCATTTTCTTCGCCTTACTAAGTTCCATAGCCTTAGCATATAGTTCCTTAGCGTTAGTTGAATTCCAAGCGCCGTTTAGGTCGCGCTTCAGGGCAATCTCACCCTTGGTGTTAGC
>Ga0222715_10002304_pt1 | contig 17614 bp, 18 predicted proteins | sample C33_9DmetaG_FD_165056 | JGI IMG/M metagenome (GOLD analysis project Ga0222715, IMG submission 165056) | Estuarine water microbial communities from San Francisco Bay, California, United States - C33_9D | ecosystem: Environmental > Aquatic > Marine > Unclassified | place: USA: California... | reverse complement strand
TTTCCCCCAGAGGGAGAGATGAGATACACCGCCTTCCTGTTCTTGAGTTGATCGTCCAAGCTTATAAGACACTGGTTCATTCCCCTGCAATGACCAATCCTCCACTTCTTCTCGCCATTCCCGAGTTGTCCATATCCATTATATCCACATGCGAAAACCTTGCAATCGCGCGTCAAAGCCATGCTGTGGCCGCCTCCAGCAGAAATGGAGATCACATCCTCGAGACCCGGGACAGCTACTGGAGTTGACCGATGCTCAGTTCCGTCCCCGAGTTGTCCATTTCCATTATATCCCCAGGCGAGAACCTTGCCATCGCTCGTCAAAGCCATGCTGTAGCAGCTTCCAGCAGAAATGGAAATCACATCCTCAAGATCCTGGACAGCTACTGGAGTTGACCTACGCTCGAGAGTTCCATCCCCGAGTTGTCTATCTCCATTATATCCCCAGGCAAAAACCTTGCCATCGCGCTTCAAAGCCATGCTGTGGTAGTCTCCAGCAGAAATGGAGACCACATCCTCAAGATCTGGGACAGCTACTGGAGTTAACCTTTCCTCGCAAGTTCCATCCCCGAGTTGTCCACTGAAATTGGATCCCCAGGCGAAAACCTGGCCATCGCGCGTCAAAGCCATGTTGTGGCGGACTCCAGCAGAAATGGAGATCACATCCTCAAGATCTGGGACAGCTACTGGAGTTGGCCGGTCCTCGCAAGTTCCATCCCCGAGTTGTCCATATATGTTCGATCCCCAGGCAAAAACCTTGCCATCGCGCGTCAAAGCCATGCTGTGGCTGCTTCCAGCAGAAATGGAGATCACGTCCTCAAGATCTGGGACAGCTACTGGAGTTAACCGATGCCCACGAGTTCCATCCCCGAGTTGTCCAATTTCATTATATCCCCATGCGAAAACATTGCCATCGCGCGTCAAAGCCATGCTGTGGCGGAATCCAGCAGAAATGGAGATCACGCCCTCAAGACCCGGGACAGCTACTGGAGTTGACCGATGCTCACGAGTTCCGTCCCCGAGTTGTCCATATCCGTTAACTCTCCAGGCGAAAACCTTGCCATCGCGCGTCAAAGCCATGCTGTGGCCTCTTCCAGCAGAGACAGCTTGAACATCTGCCAAATTAATCACAGGATCCATGCTTGTCTCTGTTTTGAATTGAAAAAATTTATTTATTTTTTTTGATACCATAAGGATATGATGAGGTGTTGGATGAAAAGAGGGAGCGCATCTCCAGATAGCAATAGTGTCAAGTGGAAATTTCAGGAGTCTAGATGCAGCTCTTACTTCAATAGCCTTCCGAAAAGAGATCGGGATTTGATTGAGGTGTTTATAAAGGATCATAGAGTTCGTAGGTTGTTCAACAATTTCAAGGATGGGAGTCTCAGAATTCTACTGTCTTGCTCGGTAAACAAGACGATAGATACTTTCAACACATTTTCTAAAGAGCACTCTCTCTCTTGCCAGCTCATAGCCTTCTTCAAGGAAGCGATTAGGAATACTAAGGGGGTGGGGTTGACACCCTACAATAGGAATATAATGGAGAGGATATCAAAGTATAAGGATTACTCCTCCTTGGAGAAAGGGGGAGACACTCATCCTGTTGCTCTTACGAGAAGGGGGCTGAGATCCTTTCTCAGGTTTATTCTAAACCGCTTTTATCTTATCTTTGAGAACTCTCCGAAAGTTACGGTTCCTTTCTATGCGCGTCAGTTGGAGGCTTCTTCTCTGTTGCAATACTCGGCATGGGACAATGTTGTATGGTTTATTGATGATATGGAGACACAAAAAGAAAATCTATATTTCTTCACGAAAGGCTCAACCATTTTCATAAAAGACGGGTTCGGGTTGTCTCCTCCTTCGAGCGTGCAAATGAAGACGTCTGGACTAACGAGGATTATGAAAATGACATTATCTATTAGAGACAAGTTCAAGTATATGGACAGAATATCTGTGACAAATCCCTCTACGGTGGAAAATTTCATCCATTAATTTTTCTCATGATCATGGAGGAGTCTGAACATGCCAGATTGGGCGTTCCGTTATATCAAACAGATGGAAACGTATACGTTATACCAGATATTCATGGAGATATATTGAGGTTTACCGAGCTTCTAATACAACTGAAGATAATCAAAATGTCGAGAACGTTAGATGAAAAACCTGTGATACACTGGACAGCCCCGCCAAGGACAATAGTTGTTCAACTGGGAGATCAGCTGGATTCCTTGGACAGACGTCCATCTGGAGGAAGAGGAACAAGCAATGATTGGGACATAGGAGACCTTAAGGTGGTTGAGCTGTGCTATTTCCTGAACATACTTGCGAAGGATACCAATGGATCTAGATTCATCAATTTGTATGGAAATCATGAATATGAAAACTTGCACGGGAACTTCAGTTATGTGAGCGGCAGGTGCAAGGAGATATATGGAGATGGAAGGAGAGAGCGGTTTCAGCCTGGATCGGAGTACTTAAAGAAGTACTTCTCGGATAGACACGTCGCCTGTGTAGTTAATGATATTCTATTTTCGCACGCGGGTATAAAGATAGAGCACGTCGATAAGGTAAAGATAGCGGAGATGGAGTTGACTATGTTGGTCGAAGAAGGGATAAGATTATCTGAGGATACCCGGAATGGGGTGTTGGGAAAGGAAGGGTGTTTATGGACCAGGTTTTATACTCCAGATAACTTTAGGTCAGCGGATGCGCACGCTTCATATGTAAACAGACTTCTTGGGACGAAATTGCTTGTTATAGGCCACAACGTAAACGAATCTAGTTCTAATATATACATATCTCCTGGAGTAAATTATATTGTAGCAGATACAGGGTTATCGAGAGTATTTGGGAAAAAAGAAATAGAAGTTATTATATTTACACCTCAGATGAATATAATAAAAAAGCATATCTTTTTTTGATCTTTGAAATGGACAGGGACAATGACTGGATTCTTCCAAATCGAGCAGGATTCATCTCATGGGCAAGAGAGAGCCTCTCGGCAACAGCGAACGAAACTCCTGGACTGAGACCGCCACAAGCGATAGCAAAATTTATGATGAACAGGTTCACGCCACTGAGAGGGATATTGCTTGTTCATTCGATGGGTACTGGGAAAACGTGCAGTGCCGTCGCAGCGTTAGAGTCTTGGATAGGGAGAGAGGAGGAGATCGAGATGGAGAAGAGACCTATAGTGCTGACTAAGTCGAGTCTTATTGGAGATTTCAAAAAGAAGTTCATGGAATCGTGCAGAAACAAATACTTTTACAATCCTTACTCCCTGAAGGAGAACTCTAAGTGGGTTTTGCTGGAAGATATATCTGAATTGAAACCCTATTTGAGATCTACAGTTAGGGATGATAGAGAAATGTTCAAGCTCCCTATTTTGGTTCCAGCGTGGTTTTCAAATGTTGAAAAAGAGGAGTACATAGAACCGAGAGTGGAGGATGTAGATTTGTTTGCAGAGTTGATCAGACGTAGCCTATCGACCCACGTAGAGTTCGTTGCTTATAATGGATTGACAGATAACAACAGTATTGATTATATTAATCCAAAATACTATAAAAACAGGTTTGTTGTCATCGACGAGGTTCACTATTTTACAGGAATATCAGGAGAAGCCCGAGACAACGATAGAATTCTAAATGGGGTATACGAGGCGATTCGGGACTCGAACGCTAAGGTACTGGCTATGACAGCAACCCCAGTTGTGAACAACATATCAGATATCGCTCCTTTGCTCAATCTCGTCTATGGGAGGATTGTATACTACGAAATTGATACGGAAACCAACATTACCGCAGAAGAGTTTGTAGAATCAAAAGGGTTGGGGAAGATAGTCGACTATCACCGGACTATATACCCAGGGAAACATGTGCTGGAGTTGCTCCCGTACGGCTGGGAGTGGAATGACAACAGAGATGGGATTGTGTTTAAAGGAAAAACATCTTCCTTTGGTAATAAGACAGTGTTTGAGTCGATGAAAATGAAAACAGGATACCTATTCCCTCAGAAAAAGGGGGATTTCGACAAGTTGTATTTGAATGAAGATGGTAATATAAAAAAGGAGATGGTGTCAGCTCTAGGAGAGCTTATTTCCGGATTGATATCCTACTATTCTATAGATCTCAAGAGCACCCCAAACTATCCAGAGGTATCCCAGCCTCAGAGGGTGGATGTTGAATTTTCTCAGGCCTCAATCGAGACATATATCAAGTATAGGAGAGAAGAACTGCGAATTCCAGGAGAAATATCAACATACAGACCGAAAACGAGGTCAATCTGCAACTTTACCCCGCCTTCAGGAAATATGAGTGAATTTGAAAAAAACCCAGAGATTCTTGGATGGGAATCTCTGAAGAAGGTGTCTCCTAAGACATGGAAAATCTTGGAGCATATAAAAACTACCCCGGGAAAAAGACATGCAGTTTACAGTGGGCTTAGGTCGAAGGGAGGGATAGACCAGATTGAAATAGCCCTTAGATCGAACGGGTTTTGGAAGTTGGAGAGAGACAAGAAAGGTGGAATAGTAAGAACTCCTCCCTACGAAGGAGTCGAGGCTTTGAATATGGCGTTCGTATATATTGGGCTAGAAGCCCCGATAAAGGATGCAGACCTGTTCAATTCCAACGACACATATGAGGACTTGACCGTCTCTGTGTGTCTTCTGAGCCAAAATGCGTCAACTGGTCTGGACTTGAAAAGGGTTCGTTATTTCCATATTCTAGAACCAGCATGGAGCTACGTTCAGATGAAGCAAGCGTGGGGGAGAGCAGCAAGAGCGAACTCGCATTTAGGTATAGACGACAAAAACCTTGATATTTTCATATACGTCATGACATTCAACAAAAAGCAGATAGAATCTAATCTAACAGATTACGGATTCAAAGAGACAGCCACGTCCGACGAAGTAGTTCTCGAGTCGTCGAAGAGAAAAAAGGAGAATATCGATTCCATAGAGTATCTATTGAAACGTGCGGCGATAGACTGCGGTATTTACGATTCCGTAAAATGTGAAGAATCCTCAAAGGACCCCAACGACATTATAAAGTTTGTCATATAGGATTTGTATATATACCATAAAAGTAAAAGAAAGACAATAGCCCCACAATATATCCAAATGTAACCTGTTGAATAGTATGAGCCCCAACGTATACTCTTAGGAGACCTATCAAAGCAGAGTATAGTGTTGCAATGGAAATACTAAATATGTTTGTTCCTGCAGATATGATCATCAAAGAGTAGGAGAAAGATGTCGCTAACGCAGTGTGACCCGATGGAAACCCACATTCGAGGCCCGCCCCTGGTGCAGTTTGTGTTGGTCTCTGCGCCCACCCTGGAAGTTCATCGTAAAGTTCCGGTATTATCAATTTCATCATAGTAGCTACCGTGAGAGAAACAAGACACGAAGATATCATCAACGGACTTTTAAGAAGGAAGACGACGGCGAGTTGCGCAACAGGGTAGACATATTCCGTGGATTTCACTACCATATCCAAAATAGTAGAAAAAAACTTATGTATTTTTTCAGTTTCCAATACGTTTGCGAAATGCGCTGTTGACCATTGACATGATATTTGTTCTTTCGCGATTTTCTCTTTGAATATCTATATCTCTCTGTTTTTTTGCAAGATTAGACTCATCGATGGCGTCGAGGTGTACCTTTTTCAGATCCTCTGCAAACTCTTCGTCTCTTTTTCTGCCCGCTTCAACGATGCTCATCACTTTAGTGTCCTTTTTTGACTGGAGAGTCCCTCTAGAGAACCTGGACGACCCATATGCATTCTGAAGATCGTTGCAAGCGAGTTTTCCAACTGTTCGGGACATGTCTTCTGGGGCAATGCCTCCAAGTTCCTCGGGTTCAATTTGAGAGAATTTTGAACCAGATCGAAGGGAAACAGTGGCAACTGGGGAAGGATCCACGACTCTGGTCAGTTTTCTTCTGTCTAAATTTGCTTCCAGAATCTTTTCAAACGATTCGTTAAAGTTTTTCTTCAAATCGCTTTTTCCTACAACCCTTTGTTCCTTTCCTATTTCCGGAAGATCATAAATCTTACTTTCAAGCTGCGTCTTAACATGATGAGCCTCGAACATCCTGTTAAACTCTGCGTTTGTAATGTCTTCGGGGCTCTTCCTAATATCTCCTTCGCGGCTTCCAGTTTCTTTCAGCTGGTAAGGGAGCAACCCTGAGTTGTCGTTCTGTTTTAAATCGATAATGACGTCTTTAAACGCTTTAGATACTATTTCGAACAACTCTTTTGTCCCCCCTCTGTCAGGATGTGCAAGCAATGCTGTTTTTCTAAAAGCCTTTTTTACATCCTCTATGCTTGTTCTGTATCCAATACCAAGGACCTCGTATGGGTCGTACTTTCGATTCTGAGTTCCATCAGAATTAGTATACTCAAGGTAAAGATCGGACTGACGCTGTCCCATCTTCAATCAAAAATTAAACAATTCAAATCTAGCACGAACCATATCGGCGTCGGTTAATTTCTTGTATCTGTAAGAATTCAAATAGTCGTTTGTCTCTCGTTTCGAATGTTTCTTGTCACACATGCTGCAGTAAATCTGGTGAGATATAGCAAACATCCCACATTCACCTCCCATTTTCTGATGGTTATTCATACGACTCATCAGAACACTAACCCCTTTTGCGCCAATCTGGTTTGCGTATTTGACAACACCTGGAATGACACTGTTCCCAGAGCTATCGTAGTAGTACACAATATTCGTTTCCTTGCAATAAACGACACTTACCCAGTGGACACCATACCCGTAACGGGTGTCTGTATTCCATACAGTTCCAACCAGTCTCCCTCTTTTGTATAAGCTGTCGGACGACGTCATGTCGCACAGGATCCTGTCGTAGCAACCTTGTCGGAACATGGTGGGGTCTGCAGAGTCTGATGTGAATATACCCCCGTATACGTACCCGGAATAGGGACGGAACTTCTTTTCATATTGACTTAACACTCTTGATATATCACTTGAATATAACCAAGTGTCGTCCACCGTCCACATTGCACGAGGAACGAAAGATGACACTGCATTGTTAGAGTATTTCTCTGCCCAGCACTGCTGGTCTTCGCATTCTTTACGCAGTTTCTCTTCCAATAGCTCTACAATTTTCTTTGTTTTCTTTTTATCTGTGGTGTCTCTGAATATTTTTTCGTATATTTTCGTTAGTTGGGCGCGTGTCATGCAAGATACTTCGGGGTTCTTGCTTTTTGTCAGAACTGAGCATTTATCTCTATTCATGTCAGTGTTATAAAAAGTTAATTTACAACTCACTCTCTCTCTACTCATCGTCCTTAGCTACAAACAAGTGGCTGAGAGCGGTCTCGATTCTGTTTTTAACGAATTTGCCATCAGCAGTAATAACGTGTCCTCTAGACCCGTTCTTCTCGTAGGAAGTCTTGTAAGAACCATCATTCTCTTTGACTACCTTTTTGTTCTCTGAAATATTTTTCATGATGAGACGCTTGAGATGGTCGTCAGGGTCAATGAGCGTCTTGTTAACAGATGACTTTTCGCCTTTAGATCCTGCTAATTTTTCTGCTTCAGAATTAGTCAGCATCTCTTGAGTATCATCACCTTTCAGAATTCCCATGCATTTCTCATCCATCTCTTTAGTTCCGTTTCCGTTTGTCTGGTTTGCCCAACGCTTGATCAAGGTGGCAGGAAGACTCCTCGGATATAACGTTTTATCGTCGAAATTCTTTGTGATGTCAAGGGATTCCCATGTAGGATTGGTTACAATAACCTTGAGAATTCCTTCCCTGGCGGGGTCCTCTCTGCATCTCATGGGAATTGTGTTGAGGTATTCTGCGAATTCCTTCGTAATGTGGCAAGGGGTATTGAAGGCTGTAGATGAGGTCTTCTCATCGTTCTTCTTCTTAGGATTCTTCTCTGCCAGCTTACTGTAAGTAGAACGATTTGATTCGGTCATCTTGGAGAGGTCGCTTTGGGACTTCTGGTTTTCTTTTAGCTTGTTCTTTAGAGCCTTGATCCTTTCCTCATATTCCTTGATAAGCTCTTGGGCTTCTTCTTCTTGACGCTTCAAGTCGATCATGGTCTTTTGAAGAAAAGTATCGTACTGCTTAGTGACTTTGAGGAATTCGCGTGTTGCGGTGGCCTTCTTCATGTCAATTTCCAGAGAGAAATCTATTGTTTTGGGAGAAGTTTCCTCTGCCTTCTTTGACACCCGCGTTCCAGTCTTACGAGACTGAGTCTTTTTCTGAGACTCAGTCTCCATCTCGGTCTCATTCACCTCAACATCCTTTTCAGCCTCCTCGTTGTTGGTCTTCATCTCGTTTGTTGCAGGTTTTTTGCTCTTGTTCGTCATGTTGGTGCTCTTTCTTTTCACAGGAATTATTTTTTTTTCGAATGCGTTGGAAATGGATATTTTCTGTTTGTCTGAGTAATGCTTGGAATGCTTAATAGATCAAGAGAAAATTCTGTAAAAGGTGATATATATGAAGATGGGTCAGAGACGAACTCGACGAACATGAGGCTGAGACTCAAAAAACCTCGAGCTCATCAGAACAATTATAGGACAACAGAGGATCAAGAAGACTCCGAAGAATCGGAGTCTTCTGTGACTACCTCTGAGACTTCACAGGAGGAAAGCGAGGAAGGTGAGATCCAGACAAAATCCATGAAATACCACGATTCTCCCCGTCCTTCTCCTCCCCCTCCTCCGCAGTTTCCTCCCCGTAATTATTCCTACATGCAAGAGCCTCCCCCTACTAGCTTCATAAGTCAGCCCAGTGACATAGAAAAGAGAAAAAGGGAACTTCTATATAAACTTGAAAGAATCAGGAAAAGGATGGGTCCTGATGCTATTTTGCCAATGAAACCAACCCTAAGGGATTCTCTAGAAGATATAGAAAATTTGATAGAACGTGTAGAGAGAGATAAGGCAATAGACAATACTGTGCAGCTTGAAAAACAGATCCTTATGAATTTTACGTCCGGCGTAGAGTATCTAAATACTAGATTTGACCCTTTCGGAATCTATCTAGACGGATGGTCGGAGTCTATTTCTTCTTCCATGACTGAGGGTCAGTTTGAAGATGAACTATACGATCTTGCCGAAAAGTACCAGGGAGTCGGGAATGGGCTTCCCCCAGAAGCTCGTCTTATGATAGCACTTGTTGGTAGTGCGGTTACTTTCCACACGATAGGATCACTAAATAAGAGACGAGAGACAGTAGTGTCTTCTTCCAAAGACGAACAAAATAAGCACTCCTCTTCCATACTAGATAAACTCGTAAGAATGGGGATGGGCATGGACATGGGAGGTATGGCGGGGAATAAAGATAAACGTTCAGAGCCTAAAATGAGAGGCCCCCCTGTAGATGTCATAGACGAGATAGAGTCTGTTATAGACGAAGCAGTTAATGATGTATCTGAAGAAAAAGAAAATACAGGTTTAAAGGTGGCCAAATCCGTTGTATCAGTAGACGACGATGAGGTATCGAGACTTTTGGGTCTTTAGAAGTCAGAAGGTGAGAGAGCGGGAGATGCAAACGTTTCCACAAGAGTCGAAGGTTCCTCTTCTTCCTCCTCTTCGTCTTTAGCCTCTTCAGATGCCGGGGGCATTTCTGACTCTTCCATGTCGCGGACGTCTTTTTCCTCGGTGTCTGCGTCGTTACCGTCTTTAACGGTTCCAAGAATGTTGGCAATTTCCTCATTCGTCATAACCTTCTCGAGCATTTTTCTCGTCTTTTCGTCGATGGCTGCCGGAGTAGTTGCGTCCCCTCCGTTTTTTACGAGGTCGGCTTCAAGTGTCATTTGCTCGACAAGGACGTCTTCCCCAGAGATTACTGCAGAAACACTCATGAAGATGGTAAGAACGGCAATTATAATGACCATCGCCACAACAATCCAAGCATAGAAAGAGCACCATGGTCTCTGAGACGAGCCTTCAACGATACAGTTCACTTGGAGGAGGCTTAGAAGAGTACTGGGGATTAGAGTTATAAGGAATCCTAGGACGATTGATATCTTTCCCCAAGAAGGAATTGTGGATGGCGAGGAGAATACAGCGACAGACAGAGCCAGGTACATGGCTACCAAAGCAAGTGCCATGTATTTCGACTGCTTTGAACTTGTAAACATGTTAACTAGGGTTTTTTGAATAGAGCTCTTCATGTCTGAAACAAAAAAATTTTGCGATTTTGTTCTTCTGGGCAGAAAAGAAAGTTTTCCTCTTAGTAACCTGGTTCATTCCTGGCTCCCTCAAGTTTCGAAAATGCATATTCTCTCATGGTCTCTGCCCGTCAAATCTATTGTCTTTTTGAGTTTCCCTAGGAGAGCATTTGCCCAGCTGTATCTCTGCTCTGTTTTTGTTACGCCCAATAACTTCTGGGTCTCCTCATTTAGAACTACATTGAGCAGCTCTTTTTCATTCAACATCTGGCTCTTCCTCTCCTGAGTCAACAATGACTTCTTCGACAGTATACTCATTTCAAAATCTGTCCCTGATATCATATATAACAGACACTGGATAGACGGGGCGTGAACCCACTTGTAATACCAAGTATTGTCTATCTCTTTTTGAGTGTAGTATGACCAAACGAAATTCATTCCGATCCAGTAATCACAAGACAATTCTAAAACCATCAGCGGATCTACGGTTACCGGGTAAGATTTGCTCTCATCTCCCCCTGAGAACATATAGGCATGGTATTGAGATCTCCAAGAATTCCCACTTTTCTTAACTCTAGTCTTTAGAAATTCGTTTGATATATTATCCGACCAGTATCCAAGTGCGCGTTTGTTCTCGTACATGACCAGGTAATTTAACACATTTTTTACTTTATTCGTTAATATACCTTCTTCTCCGTCAAAGATGCACCCTCCCTGTGTTCGAATTGCATCTATAAGCAACCTCAATGTATAATCAGACACTCTAAACGCAGGGACCGTTGGAATAAAATCGTTTCCAAACAAACTCATCATATAGAAAAGAGTTCTATGACCTCCTTCAGTCCCTATGACATTGTCTAGAGTTTTCTTGACTTCATCGATATTTACGTAAGTAACATCTTCTTCGTTCTCCTGGTTTTGACGCATGATAAATATGTTTGGAATGTTTGAAAGGGACGCAAGGATGATTAAGTCGGCATCAAGCCCGTGAATGATGTGTACTACTGACTTTGATCCGAGCCTAGACTTCCTCGTCATGAATTTGATGATCTTGTGCTCTCCCTCCCCTGTCTCGTTAGAAGAGAGATAGAACCAATTTTTCTCAGAACACATCTGAGACACTTTTTCCGTCAGGTTCTTATCGAACATCGTGCCCGGGGTAATGTTCGTACTATTCCAATCATCTGTTGTCACCTTGTTGAGGTGTCTTCTCTTCTTCTGTTGAAGAATTTTTGAAGCTGGGGGAACCCCATCATGAGCAACAATCACGTGTTTCGGGGAGATTCTATTCACGAGGACCTCCGTATCTTTGCATATGAACTCGCATATTTCAGAATGTTCTCTCATCCCTTTATCCCATGCCCTTCTTGCCGAAGGATGTGCAAGCCCATTAAAGTCTATATAAAACCGGATGTTCCCTTCTTGGGGAGGTTTAAGGTTAAGAGATGATGAAAATGAACTACGACATATTTTCGATAACACAGGAGCAAGCCCTGGAACCCCCATAGGTATCCTTGATCTTTTGTTTCAGTATTGACCACGCTCTCTCGTATGCCGCGCTGCTAGATTCGTTTAGACCCGCAGTAACAGTAATCACGAAATGACCAGAAGGATCTGACACCGTGACCTCCATGTGATTTTTCAAAAGGACTACGCAAAATTATTTTTTTTGCACAAAAAAAAATAATTTTGCGTAGGGAAGTAAAAAAGATTAAGAGTAATAGATATGGACAATTTTACCATATTTGTCTTAGACGAAAATGGTACAAGCGGAGACTACAAATCAAGAATAAAAAATTTCGGGAAGATTGAATCTTTTGAGGAACTGGTATCAATGCCAGACGATATACTAAAAATGATTCCGTATTTCACGACTTTTATCATGGTTTCAGATAACGATCCGTTTTGGGAATCTCATCGCGATGGCGGAACATATTCATATATGGTTCCGAGGAAGGCAACAGCATTTCATGCGAAGAACTTGATTAAGACAGCTCTGGGGTCTGATTACACTAAGGGCTCGGTATTCGTTGAAAATGGTGCTAAGGTTATTGGAATTTCTTTTACACCAAAAGAAAACACTCCTGAGGGAAAAGAGAAGTGTCTGTTCAGGATATGGGTAAACAAAAAAATTGAAGAGAGCGACGTTAGGGGGATGATGGGGGGAGGCGCTAGCACTTTCTTCAGAAAGATAGAGAGACCTGTTTCCTCAACCCTTGCGTTCAAGCCTAATTCAGACTCTCTGGTTGGAAAGTCTGTATCTTTGGATAATGGCGGAGGGTATAGAACAAACAGGGCGAGGGGAGGCGGGAGAAAGAATGATTGGGGAAGAAAATACTGAAGATTTCATTTGAGTTGTGATGATGAGATCGAGTTCAATATGACACTTCCTTTGAGATATACGATTGTCGATGTGTTGGTAACAGTTTCGGTCATGGTGTCGCACAGAAATAGGTTAGACCTACACTTTTTTGACCTTTCTAGGGCCTCTGAGTAGTCAATATCTTCGATTTCTACTATCTCATCAATCTTCATATTCTCTTCTCCGAACACTTCAACGATTATCCCCTCTCTGGGGTAGACGAATCCGTATGAATCCCATCCACAAGAATCACCTATGAAACAGTACCGATTTAACACTTTTCTGCTTCTGAAAACTGTGATATAAGTGTTTGGAACGTGATAGTTTGAATTCGTGTTTGTTTGCATTTTTCTAACCTCCGTGTTGAAGCGCAGTCTTCCGTTGCACGCTAGAGTATACATTTCCTAGAAATGTAAAAAAATACAGACCCTTTTCACGGATTGTAAAGCTTGGACATTGCAGAAGCTTGGTCTTCGCAGACGGAACTTTCTCGCAGAAAGATTTTTTTTTTTCTGATAGATGATGTTCGACCGCAAAACGATAATCACGTTTACCTCTCTGGGTCTGCTTGTTGCCCTAGTCACTATCCTTCTCAGAGATTATTCCCGTTCTCTATTCACACTGGGAAGTTCGGAAAAATACTCTGACCCGTCTTCTACTTCGACTAAAGAAATTCTGTCTCCCCTCTATCGCCCCGAAGAAGATCCTCTTTCTCCCGCAGAGGCCAATGTGAGCGACCCTCGGATGGCCGGGGCAAGCAGTGGCAACGAGTCTGGTGTAGTTGGCGTAGGTACTGAACCTATCTATACCACATATACTGGCGGAAGTTCTACAGACAGCGGGTGCTTCCCTCGCGATGGAAACACTGCGGCAGACCTCCTTCCTGAGGGCGCCGCCAGCCAATGGGCTAGCAAGAATCCTAACGGAAGCGGATCTGTATCAGACGCGCAGTTCCTCACGGCCGGCTGGCACGTCGGTGTAGTTACGAACCCTCTGAGAAACGCGAACCTTCAAATTCGCAGCGAACCCCCCAACCCTATTCTGAAGGGAGTGTCTATCTGGAATCAATCTACAATTGAACCAGATGTTTCTAGACGTCCTCTGGAAATAGGGTCAAACTGATAATCATATATATCTTTTTCAAGAAAATAGCTAAACTAGACGTGCCCCCCTCTCTTCTTCTTGTGGAAATTCCCATTCTTTCTTCCATTTCCATTTCCTATTTGCGAGAACGTTTATACGGATAACAATATAAGGGTTTAGAACATTTCTATATTTGTCAATGGCATGTGACAAAAGATTTTTGATTTCTTTTGATCTCATAAGGGAGTCATAATCGAACGTTCTGTGACCCTCCAATTTTGTGACTTTAAGGTAGCTGTGGATGGCATCTGAACTTTTATTAGGACCTTGATCGTAAGTTTGTCCATTGAATAAGATAGCCCACTTAAAATTGGCGGAACCGTCCCCTGGTTGGGTTTTTGGAGAATTTATTCTTGTTAGCTTGAGAACCAACTGACCATGGTCTTGTTTCGCCTTTACTGGAGGGTTGAGAATGGCCCCCTCCCATCTCTGATATCCCCAATCTCCATCGTTGTTTCTGTGGATTCTCAGCAGTTCTTCCGTGACCTCGGACTCGCTCTTCAATTTAGGAAACATACCTTTCTTCTTATTCTGACAGGATTTATTTTTTCTTCTCTCAAGAATACCGTTGAAATTTCATGTCGGGGTGGACAGAAAAAATCATTTTTTATATATGGAGGATAATAAGAAGAAGGGTTTGGGGCAGTTCTTATTTGATCTGAAAAACAAATTGAATTTGAAATTTCGGGATAAGACAACGGAAAGCACGGATAGTTCGAGTGGACCCCCCGGAATACCACAAAAAGAAGACGTGCCTCAACTTATTGAACTGCTAGACAGAATCAATAAATCTAATGTTCCCAGCAATCCAGAACAAGTGAACAAAGCTGTGAGCAAGTTTGGATTTAGCACGGGAGTATTCAACAAGTCTATGAGGGACAAAGTTATATTCATTGTAATATCATACTTTGCGAGATCCATGTCTCTCCTCATATGCAGCTATATGATTTATAACGACTTCATCAAGAAGGAGTATACAGTCGCTTATTCCTATGTGATATTCTACACAGCGATATTGATTGCGTTCGCAGCGTTCGTAAACCTTACATCTTACAGCAATCGGGCAATTTTCAACTATTTCAATGCAAACACGAATTACGGTATTATTATGAATATCGTAATAACTCTGATTGGAATGACGTACCTGACAACGGGAATTATATATAGATACATTTCAGTTTATGAAGACGCGTCTCTTACCACAATCGGCGATTCGGATAAAGAGCTGACAGAGTACGAAAAATATGAGCTTGACAACTACCTGACAAGTGCATCTCTGGCAACGTTCGTATTGTCGTCATCGGTGGCATTATTCACCTAGAAAGGTATACCGGGGAGGAAGGTAGACTTCTCCAATAAGTAACGTTTTTCAGCAGGACTGTATTTAACATTTTCTTTGACGAACGAAGGAACCGTCTGGATAGGAAGAGCTCCTTCTCTTTGGAGGTACTGCTGTCTGTCAATCTTCTCAGTTTCGTAGGTTTTATTAGTACGAGCGAATTCATCCCAGTCCCTGTACTTGTCGATAGAGTAAGGACACCATGGTTCAAATACAAAGACGATTCGGACCTTTTCGATGGGTTTCTTAGAAAGTTCGGTCTTCGGCTTACTTGTAATTGCAGCAGCAGCGGTACTAGTAGCTTTTGTTGTTGATGTTTTCTTGGGAGTCACAGTGGTAAGTTTCTTCGCCTTGGGTGCTGGATCGCTTTTCTTTGCCTTTGGCTTCGGAACAGGGTCTGCCTTTTTCTTCTGTGTTGGTTTAGGTTCGCTACTCTTTGTTGTAGACTTTTTAGAAGATTCATCTTTTTTTGAAGGCGGCATATAATGGGAAAAAAATACCTTTTTTATATTGAGCTCGCAATAGCTAGAATCCCGATGGTCGACAGTATACCCCCGTTTCCAAATACCGCGCCATTGCATATGACCTTTTCCTTGGTAGCTTTTGTCCACAGACCCTTCTTCATTTTGACGAATTGTAGGAGCGAACCTAAGGAAATAAGACAGCTTCCTAGTATGATGTCTTTTTTGTTTTTGAGGCCCGTCCCGTATGCCACTCCAAACAGAACCCAGGCCGAAGACGAAATGATGGCAAATAGAAGTCGGACCATCATATTCTCGTGCTCTCCAGTGTATATGATTGGGGAACCCAGTATTGCGATAAATACAAAAACAGTAGCCAGTGTTGTCGGAAGCACGTCTACGGTGAATTCTCGCGTCCTCCTCCAGAGAAGACCCGCCAGTCCCACAAAAACCATGACTACTGAGCAGGAAACAATGTAGCTGTAAATAGTGTTATAAGACGAGATATGAGCATGGTATAGATTGTATCCAGTTAGGACGAGGAGGGAGAAAACATATACACTTTGCTTGTCGTTGAGTATTCTAGAGATTCCAGTATCCTTCATTACGAATGACGATTTTTTTTTCTAAGCTAGAATTTGGAGTTGTCTGAGTTACATCGATTGTCAACAAGCTGTATAGCGGATAGACTGAAGTGATCTATCACCACCACCCTCCCCCCCCCCACCCCTCCTTCGGCTCGCCTTGTCAGTACAGTTTCTGGATGGAACCACAGCATGGCTTTGACGCGCGATGGCAAGGTTTTCGCCTGCGGATGTAACAGAAAAGAACAACTCGGATTATCGTCGTCACAGAAAAAGTGGGGGGTTAGGACGTGCGATGGATAAACCTTTTGCCCCATCACTCATGACGATGTCGAACATCGGAGGGCCGTCTACCTCATTTCCCCATCTGGAAAAAAGTTTCCTTACACGACCACAGCAATCCTGGAGTGGCTCCGGAAGAAAAACACGAATCCCGCATCCAACGAGGTTATCGAGAATGCGAGAGAGGTTATTAACCTTCTGGAAGCTGCAGTAAAGTTTCAGGGACGAACCAGACGGTCACGCGGTACCAAAAAAGGAGTACAATTCCAGGAAGACGCCAGTTGAAAAAAAATAAATTTTTTACATTCGAAACAGAGACAAACATGGAACCTGTGATCAATTTGGCAGATGTTCAAGCTGTCTGTGCTGGAGTCCGCCACATCATGGCTTTGACGCGCGATGGCAATGTTTACGCCTGGGGAGATAACGATGATGGACAACTCGGGGACGGAAGTCATGAGAATCGGTCAACTCCAGTAGCTGTTCAGGGTCTCGAGGATGTGATCTCCATTTCTGCTGGAGGCTGCTACAGCATGGCTTTGACGCGCGATGGCAAGGTTTTCGCCTGGGGATATAATGCATATGGACAGCTCGGGGATGGAACTCGTAGGTATCGGTCAACTCCAGTAGCTGTCAAGGATCTTGAGGATGTGATCTCCATTTCTGCTGGAGGCTGCCACAGCATGGCTTTGACACGCGATGGCAAGGTTTTCGCCTGGGGACGGAATGAGTATGGACGACTCGGGGACGGAACTCTCGAGAATCGGTCAACTCCAGTAGCTGTCCCAGGTATTGAGGATGTGATCTCCATTTCTGCTGGATTCCTCCACAGCATGGCTTTGACGCGCGATGGCAAGGTTTTCGCCTGGGGATATAATGAATATGGACAACTCGGGGATGGAACTGGAGAGGACCGGTCAACTCCAGTAGCTGTCCAGGGTCTCGAGGATGTGATTTCCATTTCTGCTGGAGGCGAACACAGCGTGGCTTTGACGCGCGATGGCAAGGTTTTCGCCTGGGGATGTAACAGAAAAGAACAACTCAGAATCTCGTCGTCACAGAAAAAGTGGGGGGTTAGGGCGTGCCATGAACAAACCTTTTGCTCCATCACTCATGACGATGTCGAACAATGGAGGGCTGCCTGCCTCATTTCCCCATCTGGAACAAAGTTTCCTTACACGACCACAGCAATCCTGGAGTGGCTCCGGAAGAAAAACACGAATCCCGCATCCAACGAGGTTATCGAGAATGCGAGAGAGGTTATTAACCTTCTGGAAGCTGCAGTAAAGTTT
>Ga0222715_10002303_pt1 | contig 17615 bp, 13 predicted proteins | sample C33_9DmetaG_FD_165056 | JGI IMG/M metagenome (GOLD analysis project Ga0222715, IMG submission 165056) | Estuarine water microbial communities from San Francisco Bay, California, United States - C33_9D | ecosystem: Environmental > Aquatic > Marine > Unclassified | place: USA: California... | reverse complement strand
CAAGTGGGGTTGAAGCATATATTGTAAAAACATCCAGCGGTCTAGAATCTCAATATGCTACAACAGGAACAAATACTTTACATGTTCGTTATGTGAAAAGTAATGGTGCGAACACTAATTTTTCTACAACAGAATATATTCGATTGGAAAACTATAGAACTGGTACAACAGTCACAACGGTTGAAGCTGCTGGTAATGTTACCGGTATTGGCGCTACTGCAATTGGTAATGGTACTGCGCTTCGTGTGAGTGAAGGTATCATCTATCAGAAGGGTATGTTCATTGCTGTTGATAAACAATTAGCAATTATATCGAGATATGATGTAGCACCTCATAACTTAGCGGCAGGATTTGTTGTTGCTGAAACAATTATTAATAGTAATAACGACACATCACTTTTGGATAATGCTGCCGGTTATAATAACGTAAATGCTCCGGGAGCTGATCGTATTCAATTATCTCCTGTTCTTACAGTTAAATCAGTTGCCAATGCAATCGCTGATGAAAACTTCTTCACATTAGTAGAATATCAAAATGGAGTTCCTGTTCGTCGTAAAGAAACAACACAATATTCAGTTATTGGTGAAGAGTTTGCAAGAAGGACAGCAGAAGAATCCGGCGATTATGCAATACGTAATTTTCCTTTAAGTATTTGGCCACACGCTAATAGTAGCATTGATATTCTTTTTACGAGAATTGGTCCAGGTGTTGCTTATGTAGAGGGTAAAAGAGTTGAGACTTTTGGCCCTATTGATATACCGTTATTCAAAAGCACTTCTTATAAAGCTATTACAGATCAGAATGTCACAACAAACTTAGGCAACTATATCATCGTAGATGATTTCAAGGGTGATATACCTTTCAACGAGTTTGCTACAATAGACCTTTATGACGCTGCTCAAGATGCTAGAAGTAGCGATAAAGATATGACACAATCGCCATTCCCAGCAACTGGTAATTTTATTGGTACAGCAAAGGTTCGCAGTGTAGAACATCATGAAGGTACAATTGGTACTGCTGCGGCAAAATATAAACTTTATCTATTTGACATCAACGTATCAAATACCAGTCATACATTTGCTGACACACGAGGCGTTGTATATGAGGGTTCTGGCGTAGATGGTGCTGCTGATATTGTTACTGAAAGAAGTCGAGCCGTTTTAAAAGACGAAACTTTTAAAACAACTCTTTGGGATATTGGTCGACCAGCGATACAAACTTTAGATAATGCAGATTTTGTTTATCGTACAGTAACAGAAGGTAGTGCCATTTCTGGTGGTACCGCTACGGTTTCGTTTGCCTTAAGTGGTAATGATACATGGCCATATGGAGCATCTGCAACTCTGAATACAACACAAAAGAATGAAATTGTTCTTGTTGCCAATAATAGTGACGTTGGTCCAACAAACTATTATGAGGGACGACATATTGATCTAACCAATGCTACGGTAACAACGAGTGCGGATGCTCAAACTCTAACAATAACAGGGTTAGGTACAGCAACCGGAGCTTCTGTATATGTTAAAGCATATCACAACGCTAATCATCCAACAACTTCTGGTAACCCAAAAGGTAAAGACTTAGACACCTACTATGTTGAAGTTCTCGCTAACACTGCTCCTGATGGTATTGGAGGTACATACTCACTTGGTCTACCAGACGTTTATGAAATTCAAGCTGTTTATTATAACTCTTCTGGCCAAGCAAATACATCAAGTACTGACGTAACAGCTAATTTCAGACTCTATCGAAATCAAAGAGATGCTTATTACGGACTTTCATATGTGCGTAAGAATAGTCTATTAAGTCTCGCAAGCAATGGTGGATTATTATTTAAAATTCGTGCGTTCACTGAAAACACAACTCAAGGCATTGGATTCTTCAGTGTTGATAGCTACGGATCTTCATTTGCAAACTTAAATTATGAAGATATACCATCATATTTATCGGAACGAGGCGATTTATACGATTTGAGAAATTCTATAGATTTTAGACCATACGCTCAAGCAACTGTTGCATATTCCACAACCGAAGCTGGTGCACCCACTTGTACAACTTCGGTAACTGCATCTCCAACATTTGCTAGTGGTGAAAAATATACACCTGCACCTAACAAAAGCATGGAAATTGATTACAAATATTACCTAGGTAGAATTGATAAATTATATGTTGATTCAGATGGTCGTTTTCAAATGATTGCCGGATTACCATCTGAAAATCCTATACAGCCTCAAGACCCAGCAAAAGGTCTTGTTTTAGCCACTGTTATGGTACCGCCATATCCATCATTAACTTCTGTGCGAGCTAACAGAACTGGTAAGCCGTTTCACGCTACAAAAATAAAAATGGCTAATGTGACTCGTGGATATACGATGAAAGATATTGGCCAATTAGATAGAAGAATTAAACAACTAGAATATTATACTGTTCTCAATTCTTTAGAAACAGAAGCGAAAGATAAAGGTATTTTAGATGCTAGTGGTAATGATAGATTCAAAAATGGTATTTTTTCTGATAGTTTTGAAGATTTGTCTTTCTCTAAAGCTCATGATATAGATTTTGGGGCGTCTCTTGATCCTGCTTATAAGGAACTAGCGCCAAAAATTGATCAATATGATATGGATCTTCAAGTATCTACGGTTAATAATGCTACTGAGTTTCAAGAAGGTGTACTTCTCAATATGAGCGATGTAGCGTTTATTCAACAACCTTATGCAACAAAGGGTAGAACAACTGCGGAAGACGAGTTAATGTATGTGGGTATAATGACTTTGTATCCAAATTATGATCCTGGATATGATGTCACAGTAACGCCAGACTTTAATTTAGAAATTGATATTTTAAAACCCTTTGTAGATTTTACAACAGCATTAAACAACTATGTACCTCTCACTTCTGTAAAAAAATCTGTGGCATCACAGACATCAACTAGAATTGGATATTTAAACAATGTGGCGGGGACTTTAAACACAACTACAAGCACTACGACAGAAATTGTAAAAAAGTTACAAGTTGGTAAAGATAGTGAAACAGATACGCACGTTGGTGATTTTGTAACTGATATTAGATTTAATCCTTTTATGAAATCTAAAGAAATTGCGGTTAACATTACTGGAGTAAGACCAAACACTAGACTTTATTTCTTCTTTGATAATCAAAACGTTGATGGGGACGTTGCTCCTGCAGTTGCTCCAGAAAATAGCTTGTACAGTTTAAAAGATTTTAGAAGATCAAATATCTATGGTTCTGCTATCACAAGTGATAGCAGAGGTAGAGCTAAGGCAATTTTTAGAATTGCTCCTAGTACTTATTTTGTTGGGACAAAGAAATTAAAAGTTTATGACGTAAGCAGTTTAAATAATGTTTTATCTGAATCTAAAACTTCAGCGTCTGCTGAGTATCACGCATTTAATTATTCTGTACAAAAACAAGGTATTAATGTTTCTACCAGAACTCCAAAAATACACGTTGCAGAAAACACAATTATGAATACGGTAACATCAGAAATATTTAGACCGTATTACATTAATGACTATGGTGGAGATGGTGGTGGATGGAATCCTCCTGCTCCAGATAATCTCGGGGTTGCTGAACAAGGTATAACTGGAAACAACCTTGGTTCTAGCGGCTTTGCTGATGATGCTCAGGCTGCAAACGCATCTCCAAATGGAGGAGCTATAGGAGGCTTTGCAGATGATGCAGGCGGCGGTGCCTCTAGTGGAGCATCGGGGCATGGCGCTGATGACCAGGGAGCTGTTTGTTTAAGTGAAAACATGATGATATTCCTTAATGGTAAACTTGACTTCGTTACAGAAGCACGTATAGGAAACAGAATAGGTAATACATTTATTACTGATGTTGTTCATAAACATATGAGAAAAGGTTACTATATTATTAATGGTGAACTAGAAATTACTAATGATCACCCTGTACTTGTAAACAACAATTGGAAACGAGTTGATGCTTTGATTATAGGTGATCGTATTAATAATGTCGAAGTATTCTCTATCGATTACATAGATAGAATTACACCAACCGTATACATTGAAACCGCATCTGATCAATTTGATGTATTCTGCAACAATAACGTGTATACTGTCCATGGTAGATATCGTGATTTTGTACAAAAAGCAGCATAATAGAAAAGGTTAATTAAACATGACGCATCCAATTTCACAAACATTTTTTATAAAACAGGAGCATGTTGTAAATGATAATGCTATGTTTTTGAAGAAAATTGATCTTTATTTTAAAAGCAAACCCACTAGGTCTGATGCTGGTGGTGTAACTGTACAATTACGTGAAGTTGAAAACGGTATGCCAACAATAAAAGTTTTACCTTTTTCTGAAGTTTATAAAGAAGTTGATGATGTTAATGTGAGTAGTACAGCCGCAACTGCTACAACATTTACCTTTTCTTCTCCTGTTGTAGTAACTGTTGGGAAAGAATATGCATTTTCAGTTCTTGCTGATGGCGATGATCCAGACTATGAACTTTGGGTATCAAAGACTGGTGGCACGGACGTAAGTACAAGTAAGAAAGTGACTCAAGATAGCGATGACGGAGTTCTGTTTACATCTACAAACGGTCGTACATGGGAACCAGTAAAAGATGAAAATATTAAATACACACTTTATCGTGGTAATGTTACTACTTCAAGCGGTTATGTTGAATTCACAAATAAAAATGTAGAGTTTTTTGATCTATCCGATTCAACTGGTACTTTTAGAGAAGGTGAATATGCTTTTAAAAACGCTGCAAATTCAACGGGAGCTGTTTCTGTAACTGCTGGTAATACTACAGTTACAGCCGTTAGTGGTGCAAGTTTCAGTGCGTTATCGGGTGGTCAACATCTTGTATTATTTGCAAATACAACAACATATGATGTATTAGAAATTGCTTCTGTTGAAAGCAGTACATCACTGACCGTTAGGGACATACCAAAATATACAAACACTTCAGCAAATTTCTTTGACACTATTGTTGGTAAAGTTGATTATTGGAATACAGGTATACCAGGAAGTTGGTCTCGTGAAACTGCTAAATTATATCTTGTAAATTCATCAGCAACAACTTCTAATTATTTTCAAGCGAGTGATATTGTAAAAGGTGAAGTATCAAAAGCAAGTGGTACAATTGGTACCGTGATGAATAAAAACGTAAGTTATGTTCAACCAAATATATATCGAACAAATTTAACAAGAACAAAAACAGAAATGTCTGCTTCGAGGTTATTTGGAGATGATGGCACTGGTAACTATAGTGGCACAAACGTTGAATTTAATGATCAAACATATTTCAATGGAACTTCAACTGTTGTAAAAAGTTGGAGTAATGAAAAGGCAAGCAGTGACACAGACAGATCGTTTAAACTTAAAGTTGACATGACCAATTTATCCCCAATTTCATTAAGATATACTTCTCCTTTCATTGATACAGATATTGCTTCTGTAAAACTTTTTGAGTATTTTATTAATAGTGATATAGTTTCGGCTGGTAATTTTACAGTTGGTGAGTCTTATATTATAGCAGTTCCAGGGACTACAGATTTCACTCTCATAGGAGCTTCTGATAGTAACGTTGGTACAGTCTTTACTGCAACTGGTGCCGGATCTGGTACAGGGACAGCATATATTGATGAAAGTGTGAGCGACGCAGAAGGCACTGCAAAATATATTTCTAAAACTATAACACTTGCCGATAATCTAGATGCTGAAGATTTAAATGTTTATTTGACGGCTTATCGTCCTCCCGGCACAACAATTGATGTATATGCTAAATTCTTAGCAGAAGATGATCCAGAAGGTTTTGATTCAAAAGTATGGTCACAAATGACCGGTAAAGCGAGTAATCCAATATCGCAGAATACAAACCGTTTTGATTATAAAGAGCACGAGTTTAATCTTCAGTCTACTCCTCGTGTGACGAATGCTGCTTATCTGAATTCAAGTGGTGTAATTCAATACGTAAATTCCGCTGGTACTACATTCAACGACTTCAAGTATTTTGCAATCAAAGTAGTGTTCTGGGGTGATGGACATCATAGAGTTCCACGTCTTGCAGACATACGAGCAATTGCATTGGCAGCATAATATGTTCAATCAAGACCACAAATTTATTCGTGACCCACATTCAAACGCTGTAATAAATACAGATATAGATGGACTTCGTAGGTATAAGGCACGTAAAGCAGAGTCGCAAAAAATACTTGACCTTAAGAATGAAGTTGACTCAATTAAAGATGAGATGGTCGAAATCAAAGACCTTCTCAAACAACTTGTAGAAAACCAGATTAGGTAAGAGAAAGAATGTCGAAAGCATACGCTAATGTAAACTCTACTACTGGAACATTCGCTGGATGGCTATCTAAGTCGAACGAATTGTTCTATGATATGTCAACGATTATTGTGACTGCCGCTCCCGTCGCTGCGCCTAATAGCAGTAACGAATCTAGAACAACTGGTAATGGCGATGTTCAAGGATATTTCTCTGCTAATAACATGGTTGTTTGGGAAACTCTTTCTGGTGGTAAGAACGAAGACTGGGCAAATACAGATACACTTTACATTATTTCAAATACACAAATCGGTAACAGTTCACAAACAGACACATTAGAAGTTTTTGGTGACACAACTCTTTATGCTGACGTAACAATAGGTACAGATACCGCCGATACTCTTCTCATAGAAGCAACTACAACCTTTAATGGTCCAATTAGCTTTAACGCCAATGTTCAATTCAATGACAACAAGTATCTAAAATTTGGTACAGGCGGTGACGTATCAATTCAGTGGGACGGCAGTAATTTATATACAAAATTTGAAACTTCAGACGCTAATTTCATTATAGAAGATTCTTCTGGCAACGATATACTTGATATAGACGTAGACTCTTCTACACTTACAATTGCTAGGTATGACAATGAAGGAGGTGGACCATCACTTGTTCTTCTTGATGAAGGAACAACAATTGACAACGCTAATGTTGGTGGAATCTTCTTTAAAGGTCAAGATGATATTAGTGCTGTAACTGAATACGCTTACATTAGAGGTGTTAGCGAAGATGTTTCAAACAGCACAGAAGATGGTTCGTTAACATTTTACACCACAATTGCTGGTACACGAACTGCAATGATTGCCATCAATGAAGGGAGTAACGCAGAAGTATCTCTTCGTCATAATGGTGATGAAAAACTCAAAACACAATCAGACGGTGTTGATATTATTGGTATTATGTCATCAAATACTATCGTGACAACAGGTCTTGCTGATGTAAATAGCCTTGATGTTACGGGAAATGCTGATATCGGTGGAAATTTAACTGTACAAGGCGATTTCTTAGCAACTGGTGCTACAAACATGACCGTGAACAATGCCACGTTCACAACAATGACTGTTATTGGAGATACTACATTAGGAAATCAGTTATCTGATACTGTTACAATTAATGCTACTGTTACTCTTGATGGTGATATTATTCCAGGCAACACTGGTATAAACGGCTACGATTTAGGTAATAATGCTTCTCGATTTGTTTTAGGATATTTTGATGATTTAACTATAACAGCAAATGTAAATTTACAAGGTCAAGGATCTGCTGTATTTTGGGATTCAGATACTTCACATTATCTTGCATTTAAATCCGCTGGTACTGTATCAGCTAATGTTATTTGGACACTTCCAAATGCAGATGCTACAACCGCTGGATATTCTCTTCAAAGCAATGCTTCTGGTACATTGAGTTGGGGACCTTCTAGTTCTACAACAACCGCTGATGAAGCATCAAACTCAGAAGAATATATTTACTTCTCAGATTATACAAGCGGCGCCGTTACGACCGTTCATCACGACACAGGATTAAGATACAACCCATCGCTTGGCAGAATTACTACTGCTTCTGCTAATGTGGCAACATTATATCTTAACGGATCACAAGTTACATCAACCGCCGCTGAATTAAACGCACTTGATGGTATTACATCAACCGTTACGGAATTGAATATTGTTGATGGTAGTACTTCAGCAACTTCAACAACTCTTGCTAACGCTGACAGACTGATTGTCAACGATGCGGGTACAATGAAGCAAGTTGCGTTGACCGACTTCAACACATACTTTACTAATACATTCTTGACAGGTGGTAGTGCTGATATTAAAACTGCTGGCGACCTAACATTTAATGACGGTGTTGCTCTTAATTTGGGCAGTCAAGACGATTTAGAGTTCTATCACAGTGGTACTCACGGATATATCGATATCAATACAGGGTCTTTATATGTTCGTGATGCATCAGACAATGTTACATTACAACTAACACCATCTTCTGGTTCTCCTTCGCTTCTACTAAATTCATATAGTGATGGTGCCGAAGGTCCTGATTTCATATTACGTCATGATATGACAACATCGGGCAGTGCTGCTGCTGATGATGAAACGGGCAACATATTTTTCCAAGCCGATGATTCTGCTGATAATAATACAACCTATGCTCAAATTGTAGGCAGAATAGTTGATCCTACAAACACAAGTGAAGACGGATCTCTTCTCATATACACACTTAATGCCGGTTCGCAGAATGTCACGATAAGTGCTAATTCTGGTGTAGCCGCCCTTTATTATGGTGGCAGTGCTAAGTTGACAACTGCTTCTGGTGGTGTTACAATTACAGGTACAGCAACAGCGACAACGTTCTCTGGTGCTTTGAGTGGTAATGCTACTACAGCAAGTGCTTGGCAAACTGCTCGCACACTTACTTTATCAGGCGCAGTGACAGGCAGTGCAAGCATCGATGGTTCTGGTAATATATCTCTAGCGACAACAGCCACATCAGATCCAACGTTAACGTTGTCGGGAGACGTGAGTGGTAGTGCTACATTTACAAATTTAGGAAATGCTACGTTGTCAGTATCGTTAGGCGCTGGTACAGTTAACTCTAATGAATTAGCAAGTGCGGTGTCGTTGGTTATATATAACTCCGCAGGCGCAGCAGTAAAGACGTTATATGGCGCAGGATCTTAATAATGACAGTAAGAACTCCTCTGAAACTAAACGGAGGTAATCTCCAGGAGATGACATCTGGTGAAATCGATGTCATTAAAAATCAAGTACGATATTTGTACGGTACAGACCCATCAATTGATTTGTCTCAGGTAGCATCTGGTGGTAGTTTAGGTACAATAAATGATACAAGAAAATCTGCTGGAGCGTATAGCACATTAACAACTAGATTTCCTACAGAGGCTGAAACGGCGGAGCCAGGGACGGTTACAGTAAACTATTCAAGAATTAACGAAACTGTTGAGAGTACAACAGCAACGGCGGACACAAATAATAAAGCATTTCCCATATATCAGTCTGGCGGTAACTTATATGCAATGTCTCTTACCGATATGTACGATACATTCATTTACCCCGCAATTGATACGTTGACCAATGGAGGAGATCAACCTGGCACGTATCGGATTCATACGTCTACAAGTTTGGCTGGCCACACTCTTGTAAGTGCCACTCCTGTGTTTTCTGATACAAGAGCTAACACAGGAGCATATACGGCAGGTGGTATTCCAGAAACACTTGATCAGCCAACTACTATTACTAATTTCTATCTGTTTCGAACAGACGCTGGATCTTCTTCGTCATATGCTCTGCCAGTGTATATAAGATCAGACAATAATTTACAAGAATATACAGCAGCTAATTTTGATGCTATTTTAAAAAACTGTGTTAGACATGTTGCTACTTCTGTTGTTGGATCAAGAATTAGATACAGTATAAATGGTAGTGGAAACAATCGTGGATCTGGTATGACTGATACTATTCTGAATGGCTCTGGTAATTATCAACAAAGATTTGTTAATGCTGATGATTATCGTGCTCAAGAATTTCCTGATGGCTCCGCTGTTACAGCAAGTACATATTACCTTAGAATCTACCAAGTATAGGATAAAAAAATGGAAGGTTATGAATTCTTAACGGCTCATTTTACTAACAATGAGAGAACGATTGTTGAAGCGTTCTGGACACGAATAGATGAAAACGGTAAGCCAGAAACTGTTGTTGAGTACGTAGAAGCATCGATAGATAAAGATGGACGACCTAACGAGGCTGATCAATCTTGGAACAATCTGCTAAATCATGTAGACATTGATACACTACACGATAATACTGCTAGACATATGGCTGAACAAGAGCTTGAGTTTGAGCGTATGGTAATGGATATAGCAAGAAAAAAAGGTTTGTTTGACAATGTTGATATTATGAATGATAACATTCATAAACATCTAGTCGATTTTGTATTTGCTCCATTTGATCCTGTAGAACAGAAAGAACAACTGTTTATGATCAAGCTACAATTATTTGAATTACCAAAAATAAAAGCAAGCAAAAACAGAGAAGCTAAAACAAAGTTAAGAAAAGCAGAAAATATAATGACGGCTATACAAGCTGCTATTGAGATTGTAGTTGAGGAATAACATTAAAATCTTTATTGACACAATGATATATGTGTGCTGCTCTCGATGGTATACGGTAGTTATTATCTAATATGAAATTCCATGGCAAACCAATATTTGTGATAGGAACATTGTTTAGCTCACATAAAAATGAAGTGTATACTTCGTTGTTTGGTCTCCAGTTTTTATACATTTCTACTGGATACAAATTGTCTTTACACGCCTGTTGAAAAACTTCATTACACATATCTAGATTAGAACTAAAGTTTAGGGCTTCTGCCGACACTTTGTTAATACCAAAGACGCCTGTGTTAAAACATTCCAGCGAACCATCAATATCGTTTAATAACAACATTGCCTTCTTACAACACGACTTAGAATACATGTCCATTGTATGCCAAGTATTATCCTGGTTTCTAAATTTTATTATGTCTATGTCAAGTTTAGTTGGGATAGAATACACACAAACGGTATCTAAATTAAATCTATCAAAGAAGTTGATGTTTGTAGCTGGTACAACATCAAAATCTAAGTATAGAACTTCATCATATTGAGAAGTCAATTGTTCACAAAGCAATATCTTTTCGAATTGAATGTTATCATAATCTGTGTGATTTGTATTAAACAAATGATATTCCGCACCACATAACTTAGCGTATTGCTTTTGACATTCTTTTAGCCGATCTTTATACAGAGCAAACTGATCTCTTTTATATTGAGGAACAGATGTATGTTCGTTAACATTCCCAGTGTATATACTAAAGATTATTCTTTTCACACCACTCTCTCACAAACTTAAATTTCTTATTGACACAATGAACTAGTTTTGTTGTTGGTGGAATGTAATTCCATCTATACATAAAATGATGCCAGTCATTACCTATTTCTTGATAGGGTGTTTCATTTGTATATGTTTTATATCCCCATACAGTCTCATTATCATACCCAAACAGTCTTCTAATTCTATCTGGATAAAAGTCATCATTAATCATAGACTTCATAAGATTTAGAGTTTCTTCAAAGTCATCAAAATACTTCAAGTCAAATATCATTGAACTTTTACCACCGACAATTGCTGTATTAAACACTTCTGGTTTAGTTGAGCATCCAACTTCTGATAGCATACATTTTGTATGCCAAAACTTAGCAAGCGGTGATCTAACATGGTGTGTATAGTTTAACAGATTCCTTCCTGTGTTTCTATCATATACGCTTTCAGAACCAACTTTGATAACTATACCTTTATCTAAGTCCCAACTATCAAAGAAACTATCGTCGGTGATTGGTATGACATCCATATCCAAGTAAAGAACTTCATCGTATTGTTCAGCAAGCTCGTACATTAACTTTATCTTCCAGAAATTTATTATGTTGTACGTTGATATTTCTGGATAGTGAGTGTTAAACCAAGCCTCATAGTTGTGATATGCTTGATCTTCTACAAAGTGTTTGTACTCTACGCCAATCTTATCTGCGTATGACTGTTGTCTCTCTAATAACCAAGGGTAGTATTCAGCAAATAAGTCTTTCGCTTCGTGATGTGAAACATACTTCTCTACTGGCATGTCTATAAAAAGGCTGTATATGACTCTACGCATATCCGATTACCATAAATCGTTTGTACCCATTAGCCATATCACACGTTCCTTGATACTTTATTGTATTGAGTTTGCTCTTATCTACCAACTCTTGTTCACTACTAACACAATTGATATGATCATCAATGTGGAACATGTTATTACTCTGCAATGCAAATAAGCAATCAGAAGGGTATTTCTTATCTTTAATTAATTCAGGAAGGTCGGGCATATGTTCTGATGATGTGTTAATTACAATGTTCATCATGTAGTCATACTTATGAGGAGTTCTGACATCTCCGTGTGTGCCATCTAATCGCCTATCTTGCGTTTCCCACCTATACTTTTTAAAAACTTTAATTGCCTTTTCGTCCAAATCTATATTATGAATTCTTCTCACATTTAAGTTTTCTATTAACAATCGAGTAATTAAAATTCCATGCCATCCACCAAAAAGTTGAATTCGTGCTTCATCAATATTCATTAAAGATAACACATCAACCAACCATGTTTTTGATTCTAATTGTGTTTTTGAAAAACTCTGGGCAAAATTTTTAAAGTCAACTCCTATCTTAGCAGCTTCCCACATGCACTCAGCAACATTGGGTTCAATTCCAGTAATGTTCGAATCCATCATATCCCTCGTCATCTAATATAAAATCATTTTCAGGTTTACCGCTCCAACGTTTTCTTCTCCACCCATTAAATATACATATATTGTGGTCATCACTATAGTAATGTTTTTCTGGACCAGAAGTACCATATGTATACCAATAATCGCTTTCGTCTATACCGTAAAGCCGTGAATATATCTCTCCTCTAGGAAAAAAATTAAGTTTGGAATTATGATCAAAACACAAATACGAATCAATTCCAGGATATTTTAGTAGATAATAATCAGGATCTTGTATAAACTGTTTCCATATCTCAGTAAGATTACCAGTCCAAACTAATACAGATGAATTAAGATTCATATCAAAATGCTTTTCAGCTTTGGGTTCAACATCTTCTAACCAAGGTTTCCAATAAGCCTTTATCATTCTTAATTTATCTTTTTCCACATAATTCTGTAAATGAGTTACATCTTTTTGTATCACCACATCTAAGTCAAAAAAGATGTTGATTTCGTCTGTCACATTCTGAAACAGAGTCAGTTTCCACCACCACACTTCTAAGTCTAAAGATAAGTCTAATGGTTGAATCTTTATGTCAGGATGTATTTGATCTGGATTTTCTGTATGGCACACAAATGTAAAAGGATCACGAATGTTCTTAACGCACATCCTGTATAGTCTATTTACATGTTCGTGTGAAAACTTATCACCCCATTTTACGCAAGATATAATCATTTATCACCAGTAAGTCCATTTGAGTTGATTGAAATGTGTGTATTGCTTCTTCAGGAGTTTCAACAATTGGTTCTTGACAGTTAAAGCTCGTATTCAGAACCATAGGAACTTTTGTTATTTGATAAAACTCATTGATAAGCTGATAGAATCTAGGATTGTCGGTTGAATTGACGGTTTGCATTCTAGCTGTTCCGTCTACATGTGTAATTCCTGGAACAAACTGCGGAATCTTTACAGGCATAATTCTCGACATGTAAGGGCTTGGCTGATTAGTCTGAAACCAACGTTGATAATGTTCTTCTAATACAGAAGGAGCAAACGGTCTAAAATCCTCTCTATTTTTAATTGTACGATTAATAATGTTTTTTATGTCTGGGTTTCGTGGGTCAGCAAGAATGCTTCTATTACCCAACGCTCTGTTACCGCTTTCTGATTTTCCTTGGAACCATCCTACAATTTTGCCGTCAGCAATTGCCTGAGCCACCTCTTTCAAATCAACTTTTTCTTCACCAATGTACTCATACTCTTTGCCACTATACACACTCGGTTTATGGATGTTATTATTTAACATGTAGTCGGCATGCATATATGTTCCAATTGACTGACCTTCATCTCCAGGTGCTGGTGGTACAAAGACATTGGTCCACTCTTTGGTAAGCATTTCATTAACATAACCATTGTATGCAACACCGCCAGACACACACAAATTATCACACGACTTTAAAGGATACACAAACTCTTGAATTCTTTCTTCTGTAGCAACCTGTAGAGTCTTAGCGACATCTTCTGGTCTTTTCATTGCTAGTATTGATTCATTTTTTATCTTTTCCAACCAATATAAATTCTGATCATCATCAAAATACTGATCAAGCCTTATGTGTAGTTCAGGTAAGTATTCCCCATACCCAGCCAGTCCCATAACCTTACTGGCACCCAGAAAACCAAATCCAAGAAATTTAGAAACCCAGTTCCAAAGAATTCCAATGCCCATTCGTTCAGAAAGATCCGTTATCTTTCCTTCTTTATTAACAAATATACAATTATACTTCGAGCCTCTACCATCAATTGCTAATATATCTGATTGTTGGTATCCTGATAATAAGTAAGCATAAGCAGCATGAGATTGATGATGGTCGATATAATATAATGAGTCTTTGCGCTTATAATCCCAAAGAGACTTTGGTTCCCAATCAATCCATTTGCTAATGTATGAAATCTGAGGCATTAGCTCTAGTGCGCCACCAGTTGTTGTAAATGCAAATACCTCATACTCGTCTGGTTTCCAATATTGATAGTAAAAGTCCTCACACGCACTTTCATCATATTGATTCATCTTATCTGCTTCACTGTGGTGGGGATACGCATCAAAGTGCCAGGGGACGTTATGTTTTCTACGAGTATATCTTTCTCTCTGGTTATGCCAGACCCCGTCATATGTATTGTGATCGTGGGAATTAAATGCAGCACTAAAGATTTTCATATAAAAAACTCGCTATCATTCTATGCCCATACACGCTTGGATGAGCATCTTCTGTAGATATTCTAAACACATTCTCAATTTCTTTTGACCTGTTATTGGTTACTTTTCTTTGTATATCAAATCCATCTAAACTTTCTACCATAGGATATCCTAAAAAATTCTCTGTATTTATCGTATTGTAATAAATTGAATCTTTTATAAACTTTGGGCCATCTTCCTCTTCATAGGTTTCTTTGTGTAATACACTAATTTTATTAGCAGACATTTTTTTCCTAATAAACTCAATCATCTGTACTTGTTTATATGGAATATTATTACTCTCACAGTATAATTGAAACATATAATAATATCTCAAACTTTTATTGATGTGATATTCCAAGTCTCCTTTATCAGCAATAATATTGTTATATGAAACTTTCTTAACCTGCCAATCACGCCTCATACATTGAGACCACGCTGGAATGACCAAACCTATTTTACTATGGTCTATCTCTATTAGCTTGTCTATTAATGAAGAGAATATATATTCATTTCCACTTCCAGATTGACCTAAGTTGATTACTTCCATTCCCAGACTATTTCCTAGAAGCTCTGGCCACTTTGGCCAATCGCATCTCATATGGGGGTGAAAAGCCGATCTAAAATTTTTTGTTGTGAAGCTGCATCCAGATACTATTAGATATTTCTTCATTGCTAATTCCTATCACACAATATTATTATAGGCATCTAGTATTGGTTTAATATCGGGTTGTTTTATTGGTCTTTTCCAATATACAGAACCACCATCTCGAATATATTTATCTCGATGATAGATTACTTTTTTATTGTAGTATTTACACTCTTGAAATAATCTCGGTGCTGGATCAAATGTGTTCTTTGTATATACGTAAGTGTTGAATTTTCCTAATAAATTATCTGTCGGAGCCCATATATTGTTTAGTGAACGATTGATATAGTCCTCGTCATACGACAGTATACCATAGTTGGGATATAAGTCAACCACTTTCTCAACAGTACTGTAATATTCTTTGTTTGTTCCTAAAAACAAATGCTCAAATTGGTTGTCTGGAATTGGATCTTTGTATATACTAAAATTGATTGTTTTCTCAAAGTGCTTACCTGTTCCGTTAGGGTACACGTCCCAATCGCAGAGATCAACCGTTTGTTTTGTTCCAAAATACTCAAGAGCAGGATTATAGTTTATAACATCATTCTCTGAATACACAGAGATCAGTTTGTTATTAAAAAGTAAATGAAGCATTAGTAGTTGATCTTGACTACAATGATGTCTTTCTTTGTATGGTAAGGAAAGCATACTACGTCCAAGAATTAATGATACATCATCAGGTTCTGGTGAGTAGTCATTTATGTAAACGTTTTTTACGTAGGTGTATTTTTTAGTGAGGCAATCAATATATTGCTGAGGTTCATATGATCTTCTAGTAATTATTACTACTGACGCTGGAACTCCGTTGTCATTTAATAAGCAACAATATTCATAGCTGTAATGAAGTAGCCCATCTACAGGCTTGCTAGTAACAACAATATTAATCAACTATCGTCTCTCTTTCATTATAAATACATTTATGAATTATTTATAATGTCAATCTTATCAATGACGGGAGGTCTGCGATGTTGGCTAGTCAAGAAATAGCATCAGAGAATCAAGTACTACAAGTTAATAATAGGAAAAGAGGTTCTGCACCATACAAGCCACAAAATAGATGGCTAGAAAAAACAATTGCAAAGTCACAACACTGTCAAAGAAACTGGGATCTAACTCAGAGTATTCCAGTTGAAGACATCAAAACAATGAAGACTGCGGTTACACAATGTTCTTCTAAACAAAATAGAGTTTTTTATAAATGTAAATTTATCACCAATCGAGACCTTATAGAAGACATTTATAGAGAAACTGGTGGTGCAGGCTATTTCAAGAAAGGAAGTGGGAAAACCTTAGAAGAATTAGGTTTAACAAGAGAACAAGCACTCAAAATGGATATGGCACAAAGTCGTAGATATCCAGAGTATTGGGCTCAAAAAATATATGATAATTCTGATATGAGTACAAATCCTCAGGTCTTGGGGAATCTTCTCGTGGCATTTATAAGAGATAGGGATCCCTCTGAAGGATACAGAACTTCGGAAGAAAGAAAATATGGCAAACATTTAGATGAAAAATTAGAACACGCTCATGATAAAATTGATGAAAAAGTTGCGCTGGGAATCGGTGCTGGATATCTAACTCTCACAGCTAACATGTTAGGATATTCTTCTGGTTGCTGCCAGTGCGGGGATTTTGAAAAAGTTAGCGAATTATTAGGAGAAACCGAACCAACTTTATTGTTGATGGGTATTGGTTATCCGGATATAACTAGATCTAGACTTTTACATCACAAATCTAACAAAAGATTTGGATCATTCAAGAAAAATGTTCTTGTAGAAGATGTTAACTAATTGTAAGGGGTCGAAAGACCCCTTATCATCCTTTCTCATCAGTTTTCATTATTATAAATACAAGAAAAGATAAAGGTCTCTAAAATATGGCTATCAAGTCTAATCTCATCATAGACCAAGGATCAGACTATACGGTTACGGTCGAACTTACAGATACTAGCGGCAATACATTCATATTGACCGATTACACTGGTCGTGCTCAGATGAGAAAGAGTCCTACCGCTACTTCCTATAAAGAATTTAATGTGACTGTCAATGAGCTTGATGGTTCAGTTACGTTGAGTATGGGTTCAGAGTATAC
>Ga0222715_10002300_pt1 | contig 17623 bp, 18 predicted proteins | sample C33_9DmetaG_FD_165056 | JGI IMG/M metagenome (GOLD analysis project Ga0222715, IMG submission 165056) | Estuarine water microbial communities from San Francisco Bay, California, United States - C33_9D | ecosystem: Environmental > Aquatic > Marine > Unclassified | place: USA: California... | reverse complement strand
CTAATCACACCTACAGAAGAAACTTTTGAAATATTACTGACTTTTTTTTCTTCCTTAAATTCTTTAGCAGTTTTTGCAATAAATTTAGGATTTGCTTTTACTGTTTCTATCCTAACGTATGGAAGATTATTGTCTAAAGTTAAATCACTGAATGCTTTATTATTTAAAAATATAGAATATTCAGATTCTATTTTTTTAAATATAATATTTGAAATAACAATTGATTTATTATTTGATAAATTTGTTATTTTAATATTTTTACTAGGTATTTTTTTATTCAAAACAACTTGAGTTACTTCCGTATTTTCTTTAATACCTAAGTCAATTAAACTACCAGCAAAACCATTAGATTCATAAACAAAATTATTCTTAGGAGCTTGACAGTTAAACAATAAAAAAAATATTACGATTAAGAATTTATATTTCATTTTTTATTTTGTCTGCAAAAATTCCTATTGAAATAGCAAATCTCAAGGACCTATTCCAATGTAATAATTTTTCATAATTACTTGAGACCAAAAACAAAGGTCCAGTACTTCCATCCGGTCTGACCAATCTTAATTTTGTTTTTGATTTAAATAATATTTCATTACTTATACCTAATTTTTTCCATTTACTTTTTGTATATGAATTTTTAAGTTTTCTGGCATCTGTAGTTATAATATTTGGATCAATTTGTTTACTAGATACAATTTCTTGACCCCATGGATAATTACTATTCCAACCAATCTTGCTTAAATAATTTGCAGCTGATGCGAATGAATCTTCTAAAGAATTAACAAGATCGATTGTTCCATCTTTATCATAATCAATTGCATAATTTTTAATAGATGATGGCATAAATTGAAAATTACCATGTGCTCCGGCCCAAGAGCCAAATAGCGAGTTATAACTAATTTTTTTTGTGTCGAGTAATTTAAGTAAAATTATTAACTCTTTTGAAAAATATTCTGATCTTCTTTTATCAAAAGATAAAGTTGCTAATGCCGAGACTGTATTAACTTTTCCTTTGTGAACACCAAAATTTGTTTCAACTCCCCATAAAGCCAAGAGGTATTCTTTTGGAACCTTAAACTCAGTTGAAATTTTAGTTAATAATTTTTCATTTTCTTCAATAAACTTTTTGGCTTTTAAAACTTTTTGATTTGTAACTCTTTTTCCAACATAAACACTGGTTGTTTCTATAAACTCAGGTTGTCGTTTATCGTATATTAACAATCTTTCTAAAAACTTAACATTTTTAAATGCAGCATCAAAAGTCTGTTCTTTTATACCCTCTTTTAGGGCTCTAGATTTAAAAGACGAAATCCAATTATTAAAATCATTTGCTTGGTTAGCAAGCGCGCTGTGATTAAATAAAATTATAAAACAAAAAATTTTCAATAAAATTTTCATTGTTTTTTTTAACATAATTGTAAGATTGTTACACTAGGAGGTTACAATCACAGATAACTAATAAACTTATTGATGAATTTATATATTTTGCCTATAAACAACACCCACGGAGAGATGGCTGAGCGGTTGAAAGCACCGGTCTTGAAAACCGGCAATGGGGCAACCCATTCCAGAGTTCGAATCTCTGTCTCTCCGCCAATACACTAATTTATTACTTCTCTACCCATATAAGGTTGCAATACTTTTGGAATAGTAACCGATCCATCTTCATTTTGATAATTTTCTAATATTGCTATTATAGTTCTGCCAATTGCCAATCCTGAACCGTTTAAAGTTGCAAGTAATTCATTTTTTCCTTCAATAGTTTTGTATCTTGCTTTCATTCTATTTGCTTGGAAAGTTCCACAACTTGAACAACTAGATATTTCTCTATATTTTTTTTGTGAGGGTATCCAAACTTCAAGGTCATAAGTTTTTTCTGCACCAAAGCCCATATCACCTGATGATAAAAGAGTAACACGATAAGGAAGTTCCAATTTTTGCAGAATAGTCTCCGCAGATTTAGTAAGTCTTTCTAGCTCTTCAAATCTAAATTCTGGCTGAATGATACTCACCAACTCTACTTTAGTAAATTGATGCTGTCTCATCATACCTTTTGTGTCTTTGCCAGCTGCCCCTGCTTCCGATCTAAAACATAAGGATGCACTTACATAACGTAAAGGCAATTGTTCATATGCTACAATTTGATTAGCAACCATATTTGTTAATGACACCTCGCTTGTTGGAATTAACCACAAATTATTTGTTGTTTTAAATTGCTCATCCTTAAATTTTGGTAATTGGCCCGTTCCAAACATAGTTTCTTCCTTAACTAACACAGGAACATTTACCTCTTCATAATCATTTTCTTTTGTATGAACATCAATCATAAAATTTATTAATGCCCTTTCTAGCTTAGCAATATCTTTCTTGAGTATCACAAACCTTGAGCCCGAAATATTTACAGCAGTTTCAAAATCAATTTGACCTAACTTGCTACCTATCTCTTCATGACTTAAAGGTTTAAAATTAAATTCTTTGATTTTTCCAAATAATTTTATTTCTTTATTCGAAGTTTCATCAGCACCTAAAGGTACATTATCGTCAGGAATATTAGGTAAATTATGTAAAATATCGTCTATACTCTTGTATAGATTGCTTATGATTTCTTCTAAATTAGATATTTTTGATTTTATCTCTCCTACTTCTTCTGTTTTTTTTATAAATTCACTACTTTTTTTATCTTTAATTGAACTTAAAGATTTTGAAATTGAATTTCTTTTGTTTTGAAGATCTTGTTGTAACTCTAGATTAGATCTCAAATTGTTGTCAAATTTTACAAGGTCATTAATTAACTTATCTGAATTTTCAACAAATCTTGATTTCAATTTTTTTTTAAAAAAGTCAGGATTTTTTCTAATATCTTTTAAAATTAACATTATTTTTTTTCAACAAATTTGACTGTTAAAATCGAAAGTTCATATAATAACAATAAAGGTAACGCTAATCCAACTTGCGTAATTGGATCTGGTGGAGTTAAAACAGCTGCAACAGCAAAAATTATAACTACTACGTATTTTCGTCTTTTTTTTAAATATTCAGAATCTATAAAGCCAACTTTTGCCAATAATGTTAATAACACTGGTAATTGAAAACTTAATCCAAATGCAAAAATTAATCTAGTAATTAGAGATAAATACTCATTCACTTTTGCTTCTAATTGTATCGGTAATCCTGAAGTTACAGCTGTAGTTTCAAAAGACAAAAAAAACTTTATCGCCAAAGGCATAATTAAATAATAAACTAACATACCGCCCATAATAAATAAAATTGGTGTTGAGATTAAAAATGGCAAAAGTGCTAATTTTTCATCTTTATATAATCCTGGAGCAATAAATTTCCATATTTGAATTAATATTACTGGAAAAGAAATACATAGTGCAGAAAAAAAAGCTAACTTAAGGTAAGTTAAAAAAGTCTCATGCATAGCAGTAAAAATCATTCTTCGCTGCACCACATCTCCCTTTGTGGCCTGCACATAAGGATCTAATAAAAAAGAATAAATTTTATCAGCAAAATAATAACAGATTACAAAAGAAATTAATAAAAGAACTATTGATTTTAATAACCTAGATCTTAACTCTTTTAAATGCTCAGAAATGCTAGCTGTCTTTTGATTCATCTACCTTTTTTTTATTTTTTTTATTAGAAGTTTTTTTTACTTCGTAATTTTCTGAATCAATATTTTCAATATTTGAAATATTTTCTAAATTGGTTTGAAAACTATTTGCGTAACTTTTAATAGTCTTAATCCAAGATCCAATTTTTTTCATAACAATTGGAAGTTCTTTCGGACCAATTACTAAAATTGCTATTACAGCAATTACCAATAGCTCAGACCACCCTATTTGTGGCATTATTGATTAACTTTCGGATTTATTGTTATCTTTATTTGACAGGGTTTTATCTTCGGTAATATCATCTGTAGACGACATACCTTTTTTAAAGCTCTTAATACCTTTAGCTACATCACCCATAAGATCAGATATTTTACCTCTTCCAAAAAGAAGTACTACAAGTACGACAACTATTACTATCTGCCAAAAACCAATGCTCATAAATTGATATTAACTATTATTATTAGAAAAAACAATCTTTAATTTTTTGTATCGCCTTCGTTTTTCAATGTATCGCTAATCATATCATCAATATTACTAAAGATATTTTCTTTTAAATTTTCGTTTTCTTCTTCTTTTGCGAATTTATTTGTTCCAAAAATACTGCTATCAACACGACTATCTATTAGACCGGCAGCCATCAATTCCTCTGAATTTGGTAAATCTTCAAGTGAATTAAGATTGAAATGACTTAAAAACTTCTCAGAAGTGCCATAAGCTAGTGGTTTGCCTGGGATATCTTTTCTGCCTGCTGGCTTGACCCAACCAAGTTCAAATAATACTTCCATAGTTCCTGTGCTAAAAGAGACACCTCTAATCTCTTCAATTTCAGATCGTGTAACTGGTTGATGATAAGCTATGATTGCCAAAGTTTCTATTGCGGCTTTAGAAAGTTTTTTTTGGCTCGTCACCTCTTCTCTTAATTGGTCTGCTAAATCAATAGATGTCCTAAAGGACCACTTGTTAGCAAGCTTAATTAGATTAATTCCTCTATCTTTATATTCAACTTGCAACTCTTCAAGTATTTTCAATACTTCACTATTTTTCTCAACCTTTGACTCTAACGTTTCTAAGTCTAGAGGTTCATCGGCGGCAAATAAAAACGCCTCGATGATTTTCTTATCTTTTAAATAATTATTTTTCATTTATTTTGTTTTAATAAAAATTTTATTAAAAATATTTTCTTGCTTAATTAAAAGCTTACCTTCTCTAACAAGTTCAAGACTAGCCGCAAATGTTCCAGCTAAACCAGATTTTTTTAATTTATTAGATTTTAAAAAATTCTGAGGTATGATTGTTTTAATTTCACACCACTCTCTAATTTTTTCAAAAAGCATTGTAATAGTTTTGATAGCTTCTTCCATAGTGTAAACTGGTAATTTAGAAATATTTATAGATGAAAAATTTTCTCTTCTTTTAAAATCTGCATACGATTTTATTAATTCATAAAGGGAAACAGAATACTCAGATTTATTAATTGGTTTAATCCCCTCTCTCATTGCCCTCATAAAAACATCGAAACCAAGTTTTGGTTTACTCATAAGTTGATCAGAAAGTAATCTGATACTTTCTAGTTTTCTGAGTTGTAATTTTAATTTTTCGGCCATTTTAATAGCAGAAAAATCATCATCACCATCTTCTGGTAGCAATAGTCTAGATTTTAAATATGCAAGCCAAGCTGCCATAACTAAAAAATCAGCTGCAAGCTCTAAATTATCTTTTAATTTGTCCACATATTCTATGTACTGATCAGCTAATTGAACTATTGAAATTTCCATAAGATCAACTTTTTGTGACTTTGCCATATCCAAAAGCAACTCGAGTGGACCTTCGTAATTATTAATATTTAATTTAAAATTATTGCTTAAGACTTCAGTGTGATTCTTGGACATAAAAAACCCTACTAAATAATCATTGTTAATTAAAGATTTTATTAATTTTTTTTATCAATTTTGGAGAAATTGTGGGTAATCCATGTAACAAATAATTCATTTCATCGTAATTACCATTACAGTGAAGAACTAAATCACATCCTGCTTCTAAGGATCTTTTTGCCCTATGCATTATTGATCCTTTTAAAGCTTTCATGCATATATCATCAGTCATAATCAAACCTTTGAAAGATAATTTTTTTTTTAAAATTTTATTAATAATCAAATTAGAAAAGGTTGCTAAATTTTTAGGATCTATATTTTTATACAAAATGTGAGCTGTCATTAAAAAATCTGAATTAATTTGATAAAAAGATTTAAAATCATTTTTAAAAAGATGAGTTTTTGAATGATTTATGACTGGTAAAGAAAAATGAGAGTCAACTTTTGCTAAACCATGACCGGGAGCATGTTTGCCTACAGTTTTTATATTATATTTTTTATACTCTTTAATTATTAATTGACCGATATTTCTAACTATATTTACATTGCTTGAATACGACCTATCCCCAACAATTTTTGACTTATTGTCGTAAAATAAATCTAATACGGGTGCAGCTACTAAATTTACTCCAAGATAATTAAAAATATTTGAGTTACATTTAATAAATTTTTTGATTTCAAGATTAAATTTTTTTTTATTATAACAATAAAGATCACCAAAATATTTTGCAGTATACTTATTTTGATTTAAAATTTTATTTAATCGATTTACTCTACCACCCTCATGATCTAACATAATTATTGTTTGATTTAGTTTATTAATAGATTTTAGTTGCTGAATAAGAGATTTTAATTGATTTAAATTTTCAATATTTCTAGAAAAAATTATATATCCAAGAGGTAAATTTTTTTTAAATAGCAGGTATTCTTTTTTTGATAAAAATTTATTTTTGAGCCCTACAATAACTGGTTTTATATTTGATGACATTATTTTAAAAGGTCCCAAAACTTTGGTTGTTTTTCTATTTTTTTAAAATATTCAGAATTGTCTACAAATTTTTTATAATCTAGTTTTGATGAAACTAAATTAAGATTTATGCTAAAACTTTTAATAAATTTATCATAATTTTTTCTAGATAATTCAACGTTATTCTTAAATTTTTCAGAAATATAAAAGGAAATGTTAAAATAAATAAACACTGTAAAAATTAAAATAAAAATTACTTTTAAAACATTTAAATACATCACATAGATTCAGGTGCTGAAACGTTTAAAATTGATAATCCAGATTTTAAAATTAGTAAAATTTTATTTATTAAAAAAACTCTAGCTTTTACTAAATTTAGATTTGGATTATCTACTATTTTAAAATTATTATTTTCTTTTCCTAGGTTCCAATATGAATGAAACATAGATGAAAGCTCATATAAATAATAAGGGATTCTATGAGGTTCTAAATTGACTGCTGATAATTCTAAGCACTTGGGCCACACGGATAATTTTTTTATAATTTCTAATTCGTATGATGTGTCTAATAAATTTAAATCATCTTTAGTAATAGTTTTAGTGTCAATTTTTACTTTGCGTAATATTGAATTAATTCTAGCAGTTGCATACTGTACATAAAAAACAGGATTTTCTTTTGACTTTTCTGTCACTAAATCAAAATCAAAATCTAATTGACTATCATTACTTCTATAAATCATCATAAAACGAACAGCATCTTTTCCAACTGCATCTACCAATTCTTTAGCAGTAATAAAATCTCCTGCTCTTTTAGACATTTTGAACGGTTCGCCAGATTTATAAAGTTTAACTAGTTGACAAACTTTGCAAACAAAATTCACTTTTTCTTTAGATAAGGCAGTTACACAAGCATCTAATCTTTTTAAATATCCAGCATGATCAGCCCCTAAGATATTAATATACTGGTCATATTCTCTCTCTAATTTATACAAATGATATGCAACATCATTGGCAAAATACGTCCAGGTATCATCAGATTTTTTTAATGCTCTGTCCACATCGTCTCCAAATAAAGTAGATTTAAACAAAAGCTGATCTCTAGGCTCCCAGTCTTCATTTTCATCTCCCTTGGGCTTTGGCAAAACGCCAGTATAGATGTAATTTTTATCTTCCAGAATTTTTATTGCTTTTTTTACATTGTTTTTATTCACCAATTCTGTTTCGGAGACAAAAAGATCATGTTTTATTCCAAGGGACAATAAATCATTCTTGATCATCACCATCGCTTCCTGCATAGCAAATTTTCCAAGATCATCTTTAATTTGATCATAGTCTTCAAAAGATGTGATTAATTTTTTTTTAATAATAGATTTTGCAATATCCTTTATATATTCCCCTGGATACAAACCTGATGTAGCATCAAATTTAATAGACTTTTGAATTTCTAGAATTCTCGCATAAACAGATTTTGAAAACATATGAATTTGGTTTCCATAATCATTTATGTAGTATTCTTTGGTGACAAAATTTCCAACATAATCAAGCAAATTAGCTAAGGTATCGCCATATACTGCTCCCCTACAATGACCTACATGCAGTGGCCCAGTAGGATTTGCTGAAACATACTCAATGTTAACTTTTTTACTATTATCTTTTAATAAATCTTTTTCATCGCTAATGTGAAGCAAATAATCAAACCAAAAATTATTATTAAATTTAAAATTAATAAACCCTGGTTTTGCAACTTCAATAGACTTAAATTCAGTAAATTCTTTTAAAAAAATATCTACAACTTGCTGAGCAACAATTATTGGATTTTTTTTAAGAGATGAAGCAATTACAAGGGGTACATTAAAGGATATATCTCCAAACTTTTCTTGCTTAGGAATATCAACGCTTAATTTTTCATTGAACTCCGTCAATTCAAATCCATGAGAAGCCAATGAGGAAATAAACTTTTTTTTATAAAATTTAAAAATACTCATTTATTTAAATTATTATATTGATCAATAGCATATTTATCAGTCATTCCTGCAATAAAATCACAAATATTTCTTTCTTTGCTAAAAAGCTTATTTGTTTTGTTTTCTAGTAAATTGTAATTTTTTAAATAGTAATTGAATAAAAATTTTATTACCTCTTCAGACTTGTTTGTCCATTTTAAAATATACTTATGTTTATACATTTTTTCATGAAGAAATGACTTGATATTAGCTATTAGTTTTTTTGTATCTTCAGTAAAGTCAGCTATTGGTAATGTTGCTTCATAAATGTCATTAATCTTATTAATATTGTATTTGTGAATATTTTTTTTGGTATTTTCTGTTAGATCTGTAACCATATAATCAATTAATTTTCTTATTAATTTATAATTATTTTTATTAGATGTTTTGTCTAAAGTTTCACTAATAATATTTTGTAAAATTGGTATTTCTTTTAATTCATCTATTGAAAAAAAGTTTGCTCTTAATCCATCATCTATATCATGATTATTATATGCAATATCATCTGCCAAAGAGCTTATTTGTGACTCCAAAGATCCAAAATTAGCAAAATTAATTTTATAATTGTTTAAATCCGGCAAAAGTTCAACTGCTAGTTTTTTATTTTTAATGGGTCCGTTGTGTTTTAAAAGACCGTCAATAGTATTAACAGACAAATTCAATCCTAAAAAATCATCGTAAGGATTTTCTAAAAGTATTAGAATTCTAAGGGATTGAATATTATGATCAAAGTTACCATAGTTGCTCATACATTCAGACAATACATTTTCACCAGCATGACCAAAGGGAGTATGTCCCAAGTCGTGAGCTAAGCTTAATACTTCACATAAATCTTCGTTCAGACCAAGGTATCTAGCTATAGATCTTGAAATTTGTGATACTTCTAAGGAATGAGTTAACCTTGTTCTAAAATGATCTCCCTCATGATAAATAAAAACCTGAGTTTTATGCTTTAAACGTCTAAAGGAAGAGGTATGAATAACTCTATCTCTGTCTCTTTGATATTCAGATCTGTAAAAATTTTTACTATCTGGGAATATTCTTCCTCTAAAATTAACATCATTGGAGGAGTATTGTTTTAAAATACTATTATATGTTTGAGTAGAAGAATTCATTTAAAAAAATAATATAATATTGTAAGAAATGTATACACTATCATAGATGAATTTAGAAATAACAGATAAAGCAAAGTCAGAAATTCAAAATCTTTTAAAGAACGAGAGTTCTAAAAGTTTTTTTAGAATTACAATTGAAGGTGGAGGTTGTTCAGGTTTTAAATATAAATTCTCTGTTGATGACAACATAAATGATGATGATCAAAAATTTGGTGATATAATTATTGACGAAACCAGCTTGTCATTAATTGATGGTTCCAAAGTTGATTTTATAGATACCTTGATAGAAAAATCGTTTAAAATTCTAAATCCAAAAGCTACGAGTTCCTGTGGTTGTGGGACATCATTTTCAATTTAATGATTATTGCAAGTTGGAATATTAATTCCATCAGAATAAGAGTTAATCAAGTTATTGATTATTTAAAAAAAGAAAAAATAGATATTTTATTACTTCAAGAAATAAAAACTGAGGATAAAAATTTTCCACACGAAGAATTTAAAAAAAAAGGATATTTTTCATACAGTAATGGGCAAAAATCTTATAATGGAGTAGCAATTATTTCTAAAAAAGAATTAAAAGTTGATATTAGTAATTTCAATGATCCTTTAAAACAATCAAGATATATTGCTGCAGAAATAATTTATAAAAAAGATAATTTTCAACTTATATCAATCTATCTACCTAATGGTAATCCTGTTAATACAGAAAAATATGACTATAAAAAAAAATGGATGGATACATTTATCAAGTTAATCAAAACGAAAATAAAAAAAAATAAAAATATTCTTATTGCTGGTGATTTTAATGTTATACCATCTGAAAATGATGTTGATAATTCTGATGATTGGCTAAATGATGCATTATTTAAATTAGAAATAAGAAAAAAATTTAGAGATTTGTTAAGTTTGGGTTTTAAAGATGGATTTCGTTTATTTAACCAAGAATCCAAACAATATACATTTTGGGATTACCAACAAGGATCCTGGCAAAGAAATAAGGGTTTAAGAATTGATCATTTTTTAGTCTCGGATAATATGATTAGTAATTTAAAAAAAATAGAAATTGATAAGTATACTAGGGCTAATGAAAGACCTTCAGATCACGCTCCTATTAAATGCACACTTACTTAATTCTACCATACTGATCGACATATCTTATAATATCAGTTTCTTTTAAAATTTTTCCTACTTGCGCCTCGATAATTTTGACAGGAGAAGCAAAATTATTTTCTACTCTATGTACTGCACCTAATGGAATATAAATTGTTTCAAATAATTTTGGAAAAATTACCTTTTTATCAATTGTGATTTTTGGCTTGCCATGTACAATTGTCCAATATTCAGCCCTATGCTTGTGTTTTTGTAAGCTTATAGAAGAATTTTTATTAACGATAAGTTCTTTAATTAAAAAACAATTGCCACGATGCAAATTAAAATATTTGCCCCATGGTTTAGCAAAAGTATTTTTTTTGGAATAATATTTATGTTTAATTTCATTAAATAAATGTGTTATTGATTTCCAACTTCCTAAATCAGACCAATTTACTTTAAGTTTAGCTGCAATTATATCTTTTGCATTTTCTAAAATTGCATAATCAAATGATATTTCTTTTGCTTTATTGTAAAAAAATTTATTAAGTTTAATTGTTAATTTGTTAATATTTGATTTTTGAATAGATTTACTACAATTATGAAATATATTTTTTTGTAATTTTTTATAATGAAATATAAGTGAATCTTTTCTAACAAAGAAAATTCCTGAGTTCCAATAGGCTCCTTTTTTAATAATTTTTTTAGCAATATTATTTTTTGGTTTTTCAATAAATTTTGTTAATTGGTTAGAGTTTTTTCTTGTTAAAAAATAACCGTATTGATCCGAAGGACTGGTAGGTTTTATTCCAAATATACAAATATTATTATTAGTTAAATTTTTTACATTATTTTTGACAGTTCTATTAAATAAATTTTTATTATCTATTAATTGATCAGCCGGTAAAAATAATATTGGTTGTTTGTCACTTATATTTTTAATTAAGGCAGAGACTAAAATTGCTGGAGCAGTATTTTTTTTTAAAGGTTCTAAAATTAAATTATATTTTCTAATATTATTTTTTTTTAATATTTTTTTTATAATTTTTTCATATTTATAATTAGAGCTAATTAATGGATAATCGTAAATAGAGTTATTTACTCTATCAAGTGTTTTTTCGAATAAATTCCAACCACCAAAATCGATAAATTGCTTGGGATCGTTATTGTAATTTTTTGGAAACAACCTTGTTCCAGCACCACCACATAATATAACCGGTTTTATTTTCACTATATATCAGCGTAACAACTTTTTTCTTTTGCAGCACCAGGATGGGTTACGGCACCATTCTTTGCTGATCCAACTGTCTGGCTATATTTCCACAAAGTTCCACTATTGAAATTTGGCTCTTTTGCTTTCCATTCTTGTTTTCTTTTTTCAAGTATATTTTTATCCAGCTCAACATCTATTGTACCTTTTTCAGCATCGATTATAATTTTATCGCCATCCTTTAATAAAGCTATTGGACCTCCAATAGAAGCTTCAGGACTTACATGGCCTATGCAAAAACCCCTAGTTGCTCCTGAAAAACGACCGTCTGTAATTAAAGCAACATCTTCTCCAAGTCCTTGACCATAGATGGCAGCAGTAGTTGAGAGCATTTCTCTCATTCCAGGACCACCTTTAGGTCCCTCATAACGAATAATTATAACATCGCCTTTCTTATAATTTTTACTTTTTACTGCCTTAAAAGCATCTTCTTCACTATCAAAACACTTTGCCACTCCTTCAAATCTTAGTTTTTTCATACCCGCAACTTTTACTATTGCTCCATCTGGTGCCAAATTACCTTGTAATCCAACTACTCCACCCGTTGGCGTAATAGGATTATTGTAAGGACGCATAACTTTTTGATCATTATTAAATTTTACATCTTTTAAATTTTCAGCCATAGTTTTTCCTGTGACTGTTAAGCAATCACCGTTTATAAAACCTCCATCCAATAATGTTTTAAGAAGCATAGGAACGCCTCCAGCTTCAAACATGTCTTTAGCAACATATTTTCCTCCTGGTTTTAAATCAGCAAGATATGGAGTTTTTTTAAATATTTCAGCAACATCCATAATATCAAATTTAATACCACACTCATTTGCAATAGCTGGTAAATGCAAAGCAGCATTAGTAGATCCTCCAGTTGCTGCAACTATAACTGCAGCATTTTTTAAGGATTCAATTGTAACAATGTCTCTTGGTCTAATTTTATTTTTTAATAATGCCATTACGGCTTTTCCGCTTTCGTAAGCATATTTATCCCTCTCCTCGTAAGGAGCAGGAGTTCCTGATGAATAAGGCAAAGCTAAACCAATTGCCTCTGATACACAGGCCATAGTATTAGCAGTAAATTGCCCACCGCATGCGCCTGCACTTGGACACGCGTGCAATTCTAATTCCAATAATTCTTCATCAGTCATTTTTCCATTTTCGTGCATTCCAACAGCCTCATATACATCTACGACTGTTACATCCTTGCCCTTGAATTTACCTGGCAGGATTGATCCGCCATAAATAAAAACACTAGGGACATTTAAACGACACATAGCCATCATCAATCCAGGTAAAGACTTATCGCACCCAGCAACTCCAACCAGTGCATCATAACAATGACCACGAACTGTTAATTCTGTAGAATCGGCAATTACTTCTCTTGATATTAATGAAGACTTCATGCCTTCATGACCCATGGCAATTCCATCTGTAACAGTAATGGTACAAAATTCTCTTGGCATACCCATGTTATCGTAGACGCCTTTTTTAACACTTTGAGCCTGTCTCATTAGTGCAATATTGCAAGGAGCAGCCTCATTCCATGTAGAAACAACGCCAACAAATGGTTTTGCAACATCTTCACGTGTTAAATCCATTGCATAATAAAATGATCGATGAGGAGCTCTTTCTGGTCCTACAGTTGTGTGTCTACTAGGTAATTTAGATTTATCAAATGTTGTCATTAAACGAAGCTCCTTAAAATAATATTAATTTTTTCTAGATCTATTTTGTAATTTGACAACATTTCTCTTTCATTATCAACAATATTTTTTGGAGCATTTTTAACAAAACTTTGATTTTCTAATTTTTTTTCACAGATTGTAATTTTATTTAATATTTCTTGTTGTTTCTTTTCTTGTAAAATTTTTTGAGCTTGCAAATCAACATTGTTATCAAATTGAATTTTGATATTTTCGTCAGCCAATATAGTCTTGATGAACGATTGAGATATATTTTGAGTAGAATCTATTTTTTCTATTCTACCTAAACGTTTGATAATATCAAGATTGTCATTAATTATTTTTTTAAATTTTGAAGATGTATCATTTAAATAAATATTACAAAAACTTGATGGGTTTATTCCAAGACTATTTTTAAAAGATCTGAGTTGAGTAATAAATTCAATTACACTGCTAACGTTTTTTGCTTTTTTTAATTGAATTGAACTCAAATTATATTTACTTTTAGAAACATAACTAATTAAAGCAGATTGAAAATATTTATTGAATTTTGTTAAATGCCACAATTCTTCTGTAATAAATGGCATAAATGGATGAAGTAATAAAAGTATTTCGGATTGTAAGAAAGTAATAGTTTGTTTTAATTCTTTTATATTTTTTTTATCGCCCGAATATAAAATTGGTTTTGCAAATTCTATATACCAATCACAAAATGCGTTCCAAGTAAACTGGTACACATGCTTGGATGCTTCATCAAACCTATAGCTCTCTAAACATTTGTTTGTATTTATTTTGCATTCTTTAAACGCATTTAATATCCATAAATTAACTGGGTTTTTAATTTGTTTGATATTAATTTTTGGTACATCAAAAGTTTTATTAAACTTTGAAAAATTAAATATATTCCAAATTTTAGTAGCAAAGTTTTTATAACCATTAACTCTATCTTTTGATAATTTAACGTCCCTACCTGGTGAGGACATTGAAATTAAAGTAAATCTCAGTGCATCTGCGCCATATTCATTTATTAAAACTAATGGATCTATAACATTGCCTTTTGACTTGGACATTTTTTGACCCTTTTCGTCCCTGACTAATGCATGAACATATACATGGGAAAAAGGAACCTCTTTCATAAAATATAATGACATCATCATCATTCTTGCTACCCAGAAAAAAATGATGTCGAAACCAGTGACCAAGACTGATGTTCTGTAAAATCTTTTTAGTTCATAGGTTTTTTTAGGCCAACCAAAAGTTGCAAAAGACCATAATGCTGAAGAAAACCAGGTGTCTAAAACGTCTTCATCTTGTTTTAAAATAACTTTTTTTTGAAATTTTTTTTGTGCCATTTTTTCGGCATCTTTTTTATTCGTTGCAACAAATATATTTCCATCCTGATCGTACCAGGCAGGTATCTGGTGTCCCCACCATAATTGTCTTGAAATACACCAGGGTTGGATATTATTCATCCATTGAAAATATGTCTTGGACCAATTCTCTGGAAAAAAAGAAGTAGTTTTGTTTTTAACATTTGTAATGGCATCTTTTGCTAAATGTTTTGCATTTAGAAACCATTGTTCCGTTAAATAAGGCTCTATAACAGCATCAGATCTGTCACCATAAGGAACAGCATGTTTTATGTTTTCGACTTTATCAAGTTTATTTAATGCAGTTAATTCTTCAACCAATTTAGTTCTAGCAACAAATCTATCTAAACCAATATAACTATTCGGAACATTGGTATTTAGTTTTGCATCTTTCGAAAAGATATTTATTTTTTCTAAATTATTTCGCTCACCAACTAAAAAATCATTAAAATCATGGGCTGGAGTAATTTTCACAACACCACTGCCTTGTTCGGGATCAGCATAAATATCTTCAATAATTAAAATTTCTCTATTTAAAATTGGTATTAATGCTTTTTTTCCTACTAAATGTTTGTAACGTTTGTCTTTTGGATTTACTGCAAGAGCAGTATCGCCAAACATAGTTTCGGGTCTAGTTGTAGCGATAGTTACATATTCATCAGAATTTTTAATGGAGTAATTTATGTAATATAATTTTCCCTCAACATCTTTTTGAACAACCTCAAGATCTGAAACTGCAGTTTGAAGTACAGGATCCCAATTAACTAATTTTACATCTTTATAAATTAATTTTTTATTATAAAGATCTACAAATACTTTTGTAACAGCGCTGGACAAACCTTTATCCATTGTAAAACGCTCTTTGCTCCAATCACAAGAAGATCCTAGTTTTTTTAATTGAGAAACAATTTCATTTCCAGACTGATCTTTCCATTTCCATATTTCTTTAATGAATGCCTCACGCCCCAATATTTTTTTATCAATATTTTTTTTTGCTAGTTGTTTCTCAACAACCATTTGAGTTGCAATTCCTGCATGATCTGTTCCTGGTTGCCACAAAGTTTCGTAACCTTGATTTCTCTTAAATCTTATTAACAAATCTTGAATTGTATTGTTCAAAGCGTGACCCATGTGAAGGCTGCCAGTAACATTAGGTGGAGGTATTACTACTGAAAAGTATTTGTTTTTTTTTGTATTTTTGATGGGCTTAAATAATTTTTTTTTTTCCCAAAATTTATAAATTTTATTTTCTATTTTTGTATGATTATACAAACCGAAATTTTTCATATTAAAATGTAAAAGCTGGCTCTTTATTTTTACAATCTATTAGCAAAGGAGAGGAAGCATCAAAAATTCTAATTTTATCAAATGAATTTTGTTTTTTAATATAAGTTACGGCATAAGAAGTTTTTTTATCACGAAAAATTGTAGTTATTTTTCCATTCGGTTTTAGTAAATTTATTAAAAACAATGGTTCATCATTTAATTCTCCATTAATCAAAACATTATCAAATTGCATACCTTCAAAATCTAAGTTTAAATAATTATTATTGTATAATTTAACATTTAAAATTTTTTCACTTGATAAATTCTTTTTATTTTCCTCAAAACAATATTGATCATTTTCAACTGAATAAACTTTTTTAAAAAGATTTGCTAGGATTGCCGAGCTATAACCAGTGCAAGAACCTATATCTAAAATAGCACTATTATTTTTTAAATTTAAATTTGAAATTAATTTTCCCAAAATAAAAGGTCTCAAAATAAACCTATCTTGGTTCACAAAGATATTATCATCAATGTAGGCAATAGATTTTAGATTTTCTGATAAAAAATTTTCTTGTTTAACTCTAGAAAAAGATTCTAAAATTGACTCATCAATTACTAAATTAGCCCTTAATTGGCTTTCAACCATTTGTTTTCTTTGATATTCAAATTTCATGTTGTATTGATTATAAATTCTTAAAATATATATATACACGTTTTAAAATTAATTAAATATGAAACAGTTATTGGCCACGTGGCGGAATGGTTACGCAGAGGATTGCAAATCCTTTTATTCCAGTTCGATTCTGGACGTGGCCTCCAATTTTTATATTGTTTTTAGAATTAAAATTTGTATTGTGTAAAAAAAATTCCTCGATAGCTCAGTTGGTAGAGCAGTTGACTGTTAATCAATTGGTCGCAGGTTCGAGTCCTGCTCGAGGAGCCAAAATTTCTCTAAACTACTTTCTTAAATTCTTTTTGATTTCTTAAAACTTCTAGTATTTTTTGTTTTTCTTGAGGTTCGAGTTCACTAAATAGCTTTGATAAAAAGGCATAGTTTAAACTCTGATTAGATATTTCCTCTTTATTTTCAAATTCTGAGAAATCCTCAAAAAAATATTTAATTTGAACTTTTAAAAAATTTGATAATTGCAAAAGCCTAGCTGAAGAAACTCCATTTGTGCCCTTTTCGTATTTTTGAATTTGTTGAAAGGTTACGTTAATTGCTTGCGCTACTTGAGTTTGAGTTAAACCCAAGGCAACTCTTCTTAATCTTAATTTTTTACCTAGATGCTGATTTAATGCTGTGCTCATGAAAAGTGTCCCTCTTTTTTTTCATAATTAACATTAAAAAAAAAAATATAGCAAGATATAAAAAAAATT
>Ga0222715_10002297_pt1 | contig 17633 bp, 14 predicted proteins | sample C33_9DmetaG_FD_165056 | JGI IMG/M metagenome (GOLD analysis project Ga0222715, IMG submission 165056) | Estuarine water microbial communities from San Francisco Bay, California, United States - C33_9D | ecosystem: Environmental > Aquatic > Marine > Unclassified | place: USA: California... | reverse complement strand
CACAAAAAAAGCCCCGCAATAGCGGGGCTTTAAATAGCTCGAGTTAAGCGATCACTCGGGATTTACATCATCCCAGGCATTCCGCCCATTCCGCCCATTCCGCCCATTCCGCCCATGTCAGGCATCCCAGAAGCGGCACTATCAGCTTTTGGAGCATCAGCGACCATGGCTTCAGTAGTCAGTATCAAAGATGATACCGATGCCGCGTTTTGAAGTGCGGAGCGAGTCACTTTGGCTGGGTCCAAAATACCCATTTCTATCATGTCACCAAACTCTCCAGTCTGGGCATTGTAGCCGTAGTTTCCGCTGCCTGCCGCAACGTCAGCGCACACTACTGAAGGTTCATCACCTGCATTAGCTACGATCTGACGGATTGGCTCTTCCAAAGAGCGAACCAGAATATTCACACCAATTTGCTGGTCTTCATTTTCCACTTCAGTGCCCCTGGCAACAGCTTGTACTCTTAACAGCGCAGTTCCGCCTCCTGGCACTACACCTTCTTCAACTGCAGCTCGGGTAGAGTGCAGGGCATCTTCCACGCGGGCTTTCTTTTCTTTCATTTCGACTTCAGTCGCAGCACCGACTTTTATCACGGCAACACCGCCTGCAAGCTTGGCAACACGTTCTTGAAGTTTTTCTCTATCATAATCAGAGGAAGTCTCTTCAATTTGCGCACGTATTTGGTTTACGCGTTCTTCTATTCCTTTCTGATCTCCAGACCCGTCAATAACAGTGGTATTTTCTTTATTGATTTGGATCTTCTTAGCACTTCCGAGATCTTCGAGAGTAGCTTTTTCAAGACTGAGGCCTACCTCTTCAGCGATTACGACACCGCCCGTTAGGATTGCAATATCTTCTAGCATAGCTTTGCGTCGATCTCCGAAACCTGGAGCTTTAACGGCTGCTACTTTTACAATACCTCTTAAGTTATTGACAACTAATGTCGCTAATGCCTCGCCTTCAATATCTTCAGCAATTATAAGCAGAGGTTTCCCTGATTTCGCAACTGCTTCTAAAACAGGCAAAAGTTCTCGTATGTTAGAGATTTTTTTGTCGTGTAATAAGATTAGTGGCTCTTCAAGTTCGACGGTTTGCGCATCCGCGTTTGTGACAAAGTATGGGGATAAGTACCCTCTGTCAAACTGCATACCTTCTACGATATCTAGTTCGTTTTCAAGACCGGAACCTTCTTCGACCGTTATTACGCCCTCTTTTCCTACTTTATCCATCGACTCAGCAATGATTTCACCGATAGCGCTATCGGCATTAGCAGAAATTGTTCCTACTTGGCCTATCGCTTTACTGTCGAGACAAGGAGTTGAAAGATTTTTTAGCTCGGCAACACAGTTAGAAACCGCCTTATCTATTCCTCGCTTGAGGTCCATAGGGTTTACGCCAGCAGCAACAGATTTCAAACCCTCTCTTACAATTGCTTGAGCTAATACTGTAGCAGTAGTAGTTCCGTCACCCGCTACATCGGATGTTTTAGACGCAACTTCCTTGACCATTTGCGCGCCCATATTCTCAAATTTATCTTCAAGCTCAATTTCTTTAGCAACTGACACGCCATCCTTGGTAACGGTAGGTGCGCCGAAGCTTTTCTCTAGTACAACGTTACGACCTTTTGGACCAAGCGTTTGCTTGACCGCATTGGCCAATATGTTAACGCCAGCTGCCATTCGATAGCGGGCGTCATCTGAAAAACGGACTTCTTTAGCCATTTCGTATAAACCTCCAGGTTCTTTAAACTATTATATTTTTAGTTTTGTTAGTTTCTTAAGAGTCGAATACAGCCATGATGTCATCTTCACGCATCACGACCAACTCATCTTCATCTACAGCAACTTCTGTTCCAGAATATTTGCCAAAAAGGACCTTATCCCCGACTTTTAAGTCTAAGCCGCGTTGTTCCCCGTTTTCTAATACTTTTCCATTTCCTACAGCTACTACTTCCCCTTTACTAGGTTTTTCAGTTGCCGAGTCAGGAATCACGATACCGCCGGCCGAGGTTTTTTCCTCTTCCATACGTCTAATGATCACTCGATCATGCAATGGACGAATTTTCATAATTTCTGTTCTCCTCCAACAGGATTTTTTACTCTGGTCACCCAAAGTGTACATACTTTATTGTTAGCACTCTCAATTGAGTAGTGCTAAAAATATAGCGATGTCTGTCTAAAAGTCAAGAAGATTTGTTGGAGTGGGCAAATGAAATATTACTAATTTTTTTGACATCCGACATGAATATAATCATATTTAGACTGATATAAATAAAAAGACTATATAAATCATGAATTTAAATGCATTTAGAATAATTGTTATTATTGCTGGTTATTGGTTTTCTTCATTTGTTTCGGCCGAGCAACATGATTGCGCCGGCGCGCAATTTAGCATCGGTATAGATGAGACCCCCTTTGTTACCGACAGGGATTATCAAATTCTGGTTAAACAAGATGGAATGCCGTTAGCCCGATTGAACGCACCTTTTGTCGGCCCAATTCTTGAAAGTTATGTAATGGATTTAAGCGGAGACGGTCATTGTGAGGTTGTGGTGATTTCAAGAGAAGCATCAGAATTTCAGCCTGTCGTGCATGTTTACGCTTGGCAAAACTTTCATTTATCGAGATTAAGCATTGCTCCATTGATACAAATTGAAAATCGTAATGAAACTACTTCCCTTATGATGACGGTATCCGAAAAAAAGTTAATAGCTGTTGCAGAAGACTTGTACTCTCTGGAGGAGACGGCTGGCGGCAGTTTGGAGAGGTTTGTTTATTCGTTCGCTGAGGAAAGATGGGTTTTAGACTAAGTTTTAAAGTGAATAATTCTAGGCAGAATTTTTTGCTATAAAGTTAAGACATACCCCGTTATTGCACCAGCGCTCGTGAGTGGGCGGCGGGCCATCTTTAAAAACGTGCCCCTGGTGACTTCCACATTTACTGCAGTGATATTCTGTTCTTGGCCAAATGAGTTTGTAGTCAGCCTTTTTTGATGTGTGGCCAGGGATACTTGCGAAGAAGCTTGGCCAACCAGTTTTACTATCGTATTTCATTTCTGACGAAAACAATGGTAGAGAGCAAGCTCGACAGGTATATACTCCTGGTCGCGTTTCATTATTATAGGGGCTGGAGTGAGGATTTTCGGTCCCTTCTTCGAATAATACCTCTATTTCAAGTGGGGTGAATCGTTTTGCTTGCTCTGCTCGAGAAATGTTAATGCGAGGTCGCAGGCTTACTATGTCAAAATTTTTAGGAACTAAGAGTCGCCAGCTATTTTGTAATACTTCAACTGCAGGCCAGTCTCTTTCGGGTTGGGCAAATAGTTTCGTCGGTACCAGGTACAGGGCCGATAAAATAGAGAGACTGCGATTTAGATACTGTCGTCTGTTCATTATAAGCAGCTAGTAATAAGGCTCAATTTAGGCTATTTTTTTATATAATTACTAATATAATTATCGAGTGAGATTTCATTTGCGTTTTCGAGTTTTGCCTGTTCTTCATGTGATTGTTTGGCCAAGGCGTAGAATTTATCAGCAAAATCTTTTGGGGCAGCCGTTTCCCTATAATACTTTGCATAGTCCTTAGAGAGGTTCATGGCATAAGTTTGGAAGGGCTCCTGATTGTCTATCAGCGTTTGAAGGATTTTGGCAGCGGGCAGTGTATCGGGATGCCTTATCGCGTCAATCTGTTCTTTTAAAGCTTGAACATAGTGGGAATTTTCGGTCTTTGAGTCGAGACACTCGCAAATAGCTAACATTCGATCACAAATTTCTAGCGACCAAGTTTTTATTTTCCTTCTTTTGGACGAGTCGATGAGTTCTAAGTTTGGTTCGTGACCTCGCAGTGCTACAGTAAGCTCATTATATTCTATATTACTTAATTCTTTTTTACTCAGTACGGGGCTTTCTTCAAGCAAGCAGAAAATTAAGAATGCCTCTAGGAATCGCAGCTGCGTCGTATCTACTCCGTTCTTACTATGGCAATTTAAATCAAGAGCTCGGACTTCTACATACTCCACTCCTCTGGAGGCGAGTGACTGGCTTGATCTTTCTCCGTGAGCAGATGTTTGCTTAGGTCTAATGAAACTGTAGTACTCGTTTTCGATTTGCAAGACGTTTGTGCTTAATTGAATTCTTTTATTTTCGTTGTATAGGCCTATTGCTTCATATTCTGGATACGGTGTCGCGAGTGCTGCTTGTAGGCTGTTAATATATGCATCTAAGTTGTCATAAGAGACTACTAGTGCAATTTGATTTTTGTTTTTATAACCGATATCACTCATTCTCAGGCTGGTCGCGTGCGGCAGGTAGTAGGTTCCATGCATCAATTGCTTGAACCTAGTAGTTCTTCCTGCCAGAAATGATTTACAGACCGCTGGAGATGTGCCAAATAAAAAAGGTACTATCCATCCAAGCCTTTTAAAATTTCTGATGAGCGAAAAGTAATTAAGGTTAACAAAATCTTGCATCGTGTCAGCGCTATTTTCGGCCTCATGATAGTAGGACCAAAAGGTTTTTGGTAGGGAATAATTAAAGTGTACTCCAGCAATTGCCTGCATTTTTCGACCATATCGCCAGTCTAAGCCCACTCTGTATATGTGTTTTATTTGGCCAGCGTTTGAGCTTCCGTATTCGGCTATGGGTATTGCACTATCGTCTGATACAGCGCACGGCATACTCGCCGCCCATAGGAGTTCATCTGCAGGCAAATGTGCGTAGAGGAAATGATGTGTGTCATCAAGAAATTTGACAGTCTCTCCGATATCACTGAAAGGTGGCGTGATTAATTCAGGCAATGCTTCGGAATAGTCGGTGGTAATATATGGGTGAGTCAGCGGTGAACCCCAGTTAGATGGGTGGCGTGTGCTCGAAACTGCACCGTCATCGGTAATTCTTAGACTTTCTTTTTCTAAACCTTTTTTTCCGCCCTTAAGGTAGGAGGAATCTCCTTTCTGGAGGAGTCTTGCAAGACGTCTTTCGAGCAGTTTATCCATTAAATGTAACCATACCTCGGTTGTTTAGTCAGGTATTTTCCATCCCAATAATATTAAATAAGGGCTTCAACCATCTATTGTGCCTTATTTGATATTTTGATTGACAGCTATTTTTTTTTTGCTCGGTAAGCTATCTTTAATCACATAATATTAATAAAAAAGGTTTGAGTAGCGGTAGCTTTTATGATTTATGACACTCCGAAGTTTAGCCCAGGTGGCGATCGGTACATATTAATAGAATTTGGTAATGAGATGAATTTGGATCTTAATTTTAAGGGTCAAAATCTTGCTCATGCGCTAGAGGATGGTGCCATAGAGGGCGTGATTGAATCCGCGCCGTGTTTTGCGACAACTTTGGTTCACTATGAGCCTGAGATTATTTCCTATAATGACCTTAAAAAACAGTTGTCATTATTAATGGAATCTTTAGGATCTAGCGAAAACATCGAGGTTGATAGTCGATTATTTTATTTTCCTACTTTTTATTTAGATCCGTGGACGGAAGAGTGCATAAATGATTACCGTAAAAATATTAATGGCGATAAAGAACAGGATCCCGAATTTGTGTCGAGAATTAATGAGTTAACTGATGTTAATCAATTGGTTAGAGTACATTCAGGCACCGAATATTGGGCGGCTAGCCTCGGGTTTTGGCCTGGATTAGCTTTTATGATGCCGCTAGACCCTAGGTGTAGGCTTACTGCTCCAAAATATAATCCGCCACGTACTTGGACGCCCCAAGGCGCCGTCTCTATGGGCGGGATGTCTACTGCTATATACCCGGTTGCTAGCCCAGGCGGCTACCAGTTGTTTGGGCGAACTCCGGTACCCATTTGGGATCGAGAGTTACGCTTCCCTGAGTTTGATGGAGATTTTTGTATTTTTAGGCCGGGCGACCGAATAAAATTTATGCCTTGTGGTCTTGAAGAGTACGAAGAAATTGACCGAAAGGTTGCTGAGGGTAGCTACAAATTTAATATCGTAGATTATCAAAAGTTTTCAGTTAGTAATTATAAGCGCTGGGTCAGCACGCTTGATACTTCAGCTAGATTTTAATGGGTTAAAAAAGTGTTTAAAGTAATTAAATCTGGGTTAGAAAGTTCAATACAAGATTGGCCGGGACGTATAGGTCATTTTAATAAGGGATTTCCGCCATCTGGTCCTATGGATTCTTGGTCGTTTCGGTTAGCTAATCTTTTGGTGGGCAATAGTAGCGATGATGCGGGGATAGAGTGTCAATTTATCGGCCCCGAATTAAGATTTCTGGAGGATTCTGTAATTGCTATCACTGGCGCTGATATGCAGCCCAAAATCGATGGCAAACCCTGCGCGATGTGGGAGAGTATTTTAATTAAGACTGGTCAGACTATAGAAATGTCTTATGCTACCAGCGGAGCAAGATCGTACTTGGCAGTAGCCGGTGGACTTTTGGCGGACGTTTCACTTGGGTCCAGAGCTACATTTGATGCTGCTGGAATTGGGGGTGTCGATGGCCATGCTTTGAAGGATGGTCAGGAAATTAAATCTGGCACACATCGGGATCGGATATTCGGACAACGTTTACTGACTGAGTCTAGGCCTAAAATTAGTACTAACTGTATTTGGGAAATTGAAGTGGTTGCCGGACCTAATGATGACTGGATCGATCAAGAAGGGCACGAAAGATTTTTGAACTCCGAATGGAAAGTCTCCGCAAAAAGTAATCGTATGGGAATGCGTCTTGAAGGCCCTGACTGGACCTTTTCCGAAAAAGCTTTTACAAAGTTGCCAGAAAATGGCTCTGAGCCCGCTAACATTATAGATCAAGGGTATCCGATCGGCGCTATCAATCTGGCAGGGCAAACTCCGATAATATTACTCAATGATGGACCCAGTATGGGGGGGTTTATCAATCCTTATACGGTGCCTCAATGCTCAATGTGGAAGCTAGGACAAGCGAGACCCGGTGAAATCTTTGAGTTTAAGGTTATTTCAGTATCAGAAGCCCAAGAGAAGGCTAGACAAATTAAGTTGCTTTGTTCTGACAAAAGTCTCGTACGCTAGTTGCTAGGTTTAAGACCTGACCTCGCCATTGCGACAGCATTGAAGATAGCTTTTCCTTTATTGAGAGTTTCTTCCCATTCTAGTTCCGGTACAGAATCTGCAACGATCCCACAGCCAGCTTGAACAAAGACTCGCCCATCTTTTACTACCGCTGTTCGGATAGCGATCGCTGTATCCATATCCCCATTCCACGAGAGATAACCTATTGCTCCGCCGTAAACACCGCGCCTGACAGGTTCTAACTCATCAATAATTTCTAGGGCTCGGACTTTGGGAGCGCCCGACAACGTTCCCACTGGAAGCGTAGACCGTAAAACATCCATGGTATTTTTTTTCGCGTCAAGTTTGCCTTCCACCGTAGAGGAGATATGCATAACATGCGAATATCTCTCTATCACCATTTTTTCCGTCACTCTCACGCTACCTATTTCTGCGATTCGCCCGATATCATTTCGCCCTAAATCTATTAACATTAGATGCTCGGCGAGTTCTTTTGGATCCGCAAGCAACTCTTTTTCTAATCTAATATCATTTTCAACAGAATCTCCTCTAGGGCGGGTTCCAGCAAGTGGGCGTGTGGTGACTCGATCGTTTTCTACTCGAACAAGTATCTCTGGAGAGGAACCGACTACATCAAAGTGATCTAGCTGAAAATAATAAAGATAGGGTGATGGGTTTAAATGCCTTAGTGCTCGGTAAATACTTAGACTATCTGTTTTAGCCTCAACTGAAAGCCGCTGAGATAGTACAACTTGCATCGCGTCGCCATCGATTATGTATTTTTTGACCTTGTTTACTGCGTTTAGAAAGTTTGGTTTTTCAAATTCGTAATTTTGTATAAGTTCCTCATCGCCATCAGGGCTACTTTTTATGTCGATCTGCTTTGCGGGCTCTCTTAGGCGTCTTTCTAAATCATCAAGGTAACTGTTAGCCGCTTGTAATTCGGTTTTGCTGCGGTTTTTAGCATATTTAACAAGTTGCATTTCACCTTTTAAGTTATCAAAAATGATGAATTCGTCTACTTGTAACAAATATATATCGGGTAATTTGAGTGGATCAGGGGGACTGGAAAGTGCAAGTTTTGGCTCTACATAACGCATAGTATCGTATCCAAAATAACCTACCAGGCCGCCACTAAAACGGGGTAGCAGACCTGCCGGCGGGGGATCGAACTGAGCTTGGTATTCCTCGATAAATGTGAGTGGGTCGTCAACTATTTCTTGCTTAATCACAACGCCATTTTCTTCAATTGTTACTTCATTACCCCGAACAATTAGAGTTATTTTGGCAGGCAAACCTATAATCGAGTATCTACCCCACTGTTCACCACCTTCGACGGACTCTAGGAGGAAAGAATTCCTTCCCTTCGCTGTTTTAGAATAAATACTTAATGGCGTTTCTAAATCTGCCAATACTCTTCTAATGATGGGGTGTCTAAATCGATCAGAGTCACTTTTTTTTGAGTGTGATTTATCTTCCAACTGAGGCATTTCCTAACATAAGATTTACGTATTTATTGAAGAGCTGTTTTGTATATTTTTTTTTACTACAAGTCGCCTATTAAACCAGAGAGATAGCAATATTGTAATGGTGAGGTTTGGGACAACCGCGACGACCCCAGGGTGGAAATTAAAAACCTTGCCGTTGTGAACAAAGGTTAAGTCTCCATATGCGAGAATCAAAGCAATGCTTATTCCGGTCAGCAAACCGATAGCTGCCGCTGATCCGTTTAGCGCTCGCCATCGCAAGCCCAATATAAAAACCGGAGCAATTTGAATTAGTAAGTCGAGTTTTCTGTCGAGTAATTTTACAAGCGACGCTTCCTCTCTCAATACTATTGCTAGTAACACTAATAGCAATAGCATTGTCCAAGAAAAAATTTTTCCGACTAGAGTTAGTTGCTCCTCAGACGCTAGACCGAAAAAACATCGGGCGAAAACATCTTTGGTGAGCATTGATGAGAGTGATAACAGAGCGGAGTCGGCGGTTGACATCATGGCCGCTAAGACCGCCGACAAAATCACCAGGACTAACCCGTAGCCGAATATTGAACTCATCTGTACTTCTCGCAGTAGGTTCCCGAAAATTTGGTCGGCTGATGCGCCTTCTAGTCCAGGAAAGTAGGCCAGTGCAATGACTCCGGTCATTACAACGATAATCATGGTTGGCAATGGCATGAATGACATCACCAACAAACTTCGCTTCAACGCAACGGTATTTCGAGCCGCGTATATCCTTTGTATTGCCTGCGGATAAAACGCGAATGCAAATCCGACGCCTATTACATAGGACAACCATTCTCGACATTGGGCGGCATTTGGCACACTTGCGAAGCGAGTTCCGGATACTCTATCTCTTTCCATTAAGATTTGGGTAGCTTTTCCTATTGGGCCGAAGAGGTCTAAGAGTGAGACCACTAACAGCGCAAATCCAACGATTAAGATTGCACCCTGTAAAGCATCCGTCCAGACCACCGCTCGCATGCCTCCGAGGGTCCCGTATACCACCATAATTAAAGCCAATACGACAACTCCCATATTGTAGGCTGCTGGTCCATCGTCAGGATTTAGGCCTTCCATTGCTCTACCCATAGCCATCAGCTGCGCGAGTAGAAAATTACAAAGTACCGCGATCATCACTATCGCCACAATTACGGTCAGGGCTTTATTTTGATATCTATCTTGTATGAAATCTCCGGGGGTTAGATAGTTTCGTTGCTTGGCTAGGATATGCAGTCGTTCAGCAAATAAGAGATAGACTATTATGATTGCTGTCATGAAATGTAAGCAGACGATCCAGGAGTAACCGATACGGTAGGTTGCTCCTGTAAAAGCGAAAAATGTGTTTCCACTATACTGCGTTGCAAACAAGGTCATAAAGAGCATGACAGGTCCAAATCCACTACCTGCGAGGTAGAAGTCTTGCATTGAGTTTTCAGTGCGAGCTTTTTTAGCCAGCCAACCTATCAGAAGTAAGGAACATAAGTAGCACCCGATAAACAGCCACGAGCCGGTGCCAAGTGGGGCTAAGTTATTCATGATTAGTTACGTATTGTCATAGCTTCTTAAAAAAATTACGCACGTGACTATAGAAGCTATAAGAGAAATTAATACACTAGTTACGACCCAGGCGGGGAAACCGAACCAGATTAGTTGTGAATCTGAGTCCCAGTACCATGGAATCGCTAAAGTCATCAAAATGATGTACACAAAAAAGGTTGGGAAATGCTGAAACATAAAGGTCCAGTTAGTAGGCTTTTTTTAAAACTTTCATAGCATTTTCTAGACCATCGATAGTAAGAGGGAACATCCGATCTGAAAGCAATTCTTTAATCATTCCGATAGTTGGTATATGACCCCAATACTCCTCCGGCTGAGGATTAATCCAAACCGCATAAGGAAAGACTGCCAATAGACGCGCTATCCAAGTAGCTCCCGCCTCTTCGTTCCAGTGTTCAACACTTCCACCCACGTTCATTATTTCGTAGGGGCTCATGGTAGCATCGCCGACAAATACTATTTTATGATCGGCTCCATAAGTTCGCATCAACTGTTCAACCGGTAATTTTGCGTGAAAACGCATTTTATTATCCTTCCACACTGTTTCATACAGGAAATTATGGAAGTAATAATGCTCTAGATGCTTAAATTCACTTCGAGCAGCAGAAAATAGCTCTTCGCAGACCTTCACGTACGGGTCCATTGAGCCACCTACGTCTAGGAATAGTAGTATTTTTGACGCATTACGTCGCTCTGGTATCATTTTGATATCGAGTAGGCCTGAATTTTTGGCAGTAGAGCGGATGGTATCGTCTAGATCAAGCTCTTCTTCAGCCCCTTCTCGTGCAAAACGTCGCAGCCGCCGCAACGCGAGTTTTATATTACGTGTACCCAGTTCGACTTGGTCGTCAAAATTTTTATATTCACGCTTCTCCCAAACTTTGACTGCCCTACCATGCTTCCCTTTTTCTTGTCCTATTCGAACACCTTCAGGGTTATAGCCCTCTGCACCGAAGGGAGAGGTACCGCCAGTGCCAATCATTTTACTTCCACCCTGATGTTTCTTTTTTTGCTCTTCGAGACGCTTTTTAAGAGTCTCCATTAATTTATCCCATCCACCGAGCGACTCTATCTGCGCTTTCTCTTCTTCGGTTAAATTAAGTTGCTTTTGTGCTTGTAGCCACTCTAGAGGAACTTCTCCTAAAACAGCATCAAATAGCATCTCTTTTCCCTTGAAGTGCTCTCCAAAAACTTGATCAAACCTGTCAAAGAATTTTTCATCTTTCACTAGGCAGGTACGAGCAAGATAATAAAAATTGTCAACACTATAGTCTGCGACTTTCGCGTCAAGACCAGCCAGTAGGTTCATCCACTCAGTCAGCGACACAGGGATCGCTACTTTCCTAAGTTTATAGAAAAGTTCAGTTAGCACTATTTCGTCTCGACATAAAGACAAGTCTTTCGAATAAATGGACGTCTTGTTCGTTCTTCAGTAGAGCACCGTAAAGTTTCGGGATAGCCTTGCGAGTATCCTTATCTCGCAAAGCTTCGGGAGGAATATCTTCCGCCACCAAGAGTTTTATCCAATCCAAAAGTTCTGAGGTTGAAGGGCGTTTTTTAAGCCCAGGCAACTCTCTTAACTCGAAGAAGCATTCAAGTGCTTCGGCGAGCAGTCTTTTTTTAATATCTGGATAGTGAACCTTAACGATTGATTCCATCGTATCGGCTTCAGGGAAAGCAATATAGTGAAAAAAGCATCTTCTAAGAAAGGCATCTGGCAGCTCTTTTTCATTATTACTAGTTATGATTATGATAGGTCGCTGACGCGCAGAAATTGTTTTTTTTGTTTCATAAACAAAGAACTCCATCCGATCGAGTTCTTGGAGAAGGTCATTCGGGAATTCGATGTCAGCTTTATCAATCTCGTCAATCAGTAACACTGGCTGTTTAGGCGCCTCAAACGCCTCCCATAGCTTCCCCTTGATAATATAATTAGAGATATCATGTACAGAGTCATCGCCCAGCTGGGAGTCTCGTAGTCGCGCTACCGCATCATATTCATATAAACCTTGAGCTGCTTTCGTGGTCGATTTTATGTGCCATTGTATTAATTCGCTATCAAGAGATTTGGCCACTTCTTCTGCCAACATAGTTTTTCCTGTGCCTGGCTCGCCTTTTATGATCAGAGGGCGCTCAAGGGTGATAGCTGCGTTGACCGCCATCATGAGATCTTCTGTGACGATGTAATCGCTGGTTCCTTCAAATTTTTTATTAGACATAATCCTATACTTTTGTTTGTATTTTATTGTTACTTTAAATATAACACTGAAAAAATTTTCTGATAACCTTCCCCAAGGTTTGGTTGAGCATTTAACTTAGGAACTAAGCGTTTAAATCTGGGATCAGCTGACTTTTCAGTTTTGTTATTTGGTCTTTAAGATTGAGTTTTCTTAGCTTCATACGTCTCAACAGAAGCTGATCGACGTTACCGCTAGCGTCTAGTGTTATAACCGTTTGGTCTAGATCCCTATGCTGTATCTCCAGGTCCCATATTTTGTGTTTTATTAACTTTTCGTCACTTCTGCCCATTCTTGCCCACACTTTTACAAACACTTCCGCGGTACCCGCGCATATTTGGCGTATCCTAAACTAGTCCCTAAAATTCTCAAACTGAAGTGGAAATTCCTGCTTACTGTCTTTGATTTTTTGAATTGCTTCTTGCAGGACATTACGACTTTTACCCGAAACTCTGAGCTGACTATCCTGCATTTGCGTTTGTATTTTGAGTTTCGAGCCTTTTAGAATTTTTATCAGGGTTCTACCTAGCTCCTTATCTATGCCCTCTTTGGCAACTAATCTTTGTCGTGCTTCTGCTAAGTTGGTAGACAAATCCCCCATTTCGATGCAGTTGATGTCTATTTTTCTTTTCGTAAGCTTTGAGTGCAATATTTCTAATATCTGACGGGTCTGGAATTCAACTTCTGCAACTATGATTATATCGTTATTAGTATTTTCAACTCTAGCATCTATCCCTTTCAGATCAAATCTGGTGCGTAACTCTCTGTTTGTTTGGTCTACCGCATTTCTCAGCTCTTGCTTGTCGATAATGGATACTATATCAAAACTAGGCATACTCTAAAGTCTCCGAAATCATCGGTATGGGGTTTTTCAATTATTTTTCTGCTAATTATTCTATACGATTTGTTTTAGAATGTATTATCGTAGATTCAAGAAAGACACGCACTAAATGGAGCCTAAGTGATAGGAAAAGTGTGTTGCCTACGATCAAAAATCAATTAAGAGGTGCGCAGCAAGTTTTGAATAATCTGACCGATTTTACATTATTACGAGAATCTAATATTGTCGCTTCAGGTGTTTTTTTGAGTGAGTATCTTCACGAAAGTACTGGAGCGAGGCACATACATTTTTCGAGTGATGATCAGAATAATGCCTTTATGGTCGCATTTTTAACGCTACCCTACGACTCCAGCGGCGTTGCTCACATTCTGGAGCATACTACGTTATGTGGAAGTGAAAGTTACCCTGTTCGTGATCCATTCTTTATGATGCTGCGCCGGTCCTTAAACACTTATATGAATGCGTTCACGGGAAGCGACACGACCGCATATCCGTTCGCCACTCAAAATCTCAAGGATTTCGATAATTTAATGCGCGTTTATTTGGATGCAGTTTTTTTTCCGGAGTTAAATATCCTTGATTTCGCGCAAGAGGGTTGGCGTAAAGAGCTCGATAATGAAGATGGGACGAGATTGGAATACCATGGGGTAGTTTATAATGAAATGAAAGGCGCGATGAGTTCTCCTGTTGCGAATTTATGGCAGCATCTCTACACAAATTTGTTTCCGGATACTCCGTATAAGCATAACAGCGGGGGAGATCCCATCGAGATACCAAACCTTAGCCACCAAGATTTACTAGATTTTCATTCCAAACATTACAATCCTTCAAATGCAATTTTTATGACATATGGAACTTTCCCGTGTGACGAGCATCAGAGGCGGATTAAAGATTTAGTTTTGGATCGTTTTCATGGGAAAGCACAACCGATAGTCAGTCCTTTGCAGCCAAGCTTTAAAATACCTACAAGTGCGGTTACCGAGTATTGCGTTGATTCAGTTGAGGAGCGCAGTACTCACGTCGTTTGGGCTTGGGTTCTTGGACAAACTTCAGTAGTTTCCGACTGTCTGGAGGCACATTTTCTTTCCTCAATATTTTTAGAGCATAGTGGGTCTCCTGTAAAAAAATATCTAGAGACCACCGAATTAGCTAATGCGCCTTCTGATTTATGTGGAATTGATGATTCCGCTAAACAGCTAATCTTTTTTTGCGGTGTAGAAGGGTCAGAGGAGCATTATGTTGACCGCCTAGAAACTGGCTTATTTGATGTCTTTTTAGACCTTAGAAAAAACGGCATCCCACAGGAAGAGATTGTGTCAATAATAGATCGATTAGAAATGGCTCAAAGAGACTTAGGAGACGGCAGTTATCCTTATGGTTTAAGGTTGATGGGACGCATTCTTCCGGCGGCTGTACATAATGGTGAAATCAGAGAGTTTTTGGATCTAGATCAGGCTATTGATAGGCTGAGGAGTGAGGTAAAGACTGATGCCATTGGTTATGTTCGCAAGTTGGTTGATAAACTCATTATTAATAATTGTCATAGAGCTAGGGTTATTATGGTACCAAGTTCAGACAAAGCCTCGAGAGAAGACGCCACTGAACGAGCGAATCTTGCAGCCGTGCTTGAGGGTCTGACTTCGGAGGAAAAAGTCTCCTTGGTCTCAGCGGCTGAAAATTTGCGGACGAGACAATCTCAGGTAGATGATGAAGAATTATTGCCAAAGGTAGGTTTGTCGGATGTCCCGTCCTATCAGCCGGTTATAAGGCCAAGCCGTACTTTGCAAACTGGAAAAGTTGCACAGGAGGGAACTCGTTATAAAGAATACGAGGTCGCAGCAAATGGCATCTTCCGAGCTAAATTAGCATTGCAACTTTCGGACTTGACGGAAAGTGAAATCCGATACTTACCTATTTGGTCAGAATATATTACTGAGTTTGGTGCTGGAGATCATGACTATTTAAGTATGCAGGCGAAGAGGTCGGTGTCTGGTGATTATTCGGTGTATTCTTCAATTAGACCTGACCCCAGAAAAGCCAACGCATACAGTGGATGGACCGTAGTAAGTGGTAAGGGACTTGCAAGAAATAAGAGAGCTATTATTGAATCGATGCGGTCGTTAGTTTCTCAAACACGTTTTGATGAAGAAGGTAGGCTTAAGGACTTGATCATGCAGTCGAGAGCAGATGCTGAGCAAAGTATTACTGAAAAAGGACACCAATTAGCCATTTTGACTGCTGGTCGCGACCTGTCACCTTTTGGTGCGCTTTCTGAATTATGGGATGGCGTGAGCTATATTAAATTCATTAAACAACTTAGCACGGAAAATTCTACGGAGGCGGGATGTGCTGAAATTTTTCGAATATTCGAATCCATTCGTGAAAAAGTACTTAGAGGAGCGAGAGAAGTCGCCTTAATTGGCGACGCATCAGTTTTATCTGATTTAAACCATGATATGTTCTCTGACGATTTTGTTTCTGATGAACGCAGCGGTGATTTTAATCCTTTGGAGTTAGATCGTTTTGTATGCGCTAATGAAAACGCTTGGGTAATAAGTTCTGCAGTAAATTTTTGCGCGAGGGTGTTTCCGGCTGCGCCATTGAATTCGCCAGATGCTCCAGCGCTAATAGTATTAGGCCGTTATTTGCAAGATGGTTTTCTTCATCAGCATATTAGAGAGCAAGGCGGAGCTTATGGGGGTGGGGCTTCGTATGATAGCGAGTCTGCTACTTTTCGTTTTTATTCGTACAGGGATCCTCGATTAAGTGATACATTTCACGATTTTAATAGGTCCATCGATTGGTTTTTAAGCGACACGAACTCTAGGCGTTTAGAAGAGTCTGTTTTGGGCGCGATCAGAACGATAGATATACCCTCATCGCCCGCAGGGGCAGCCGAAAAGAGTTTTAACTCGGACTTGTTTGGTTACTCTGATGATATAAAGAGAAAATTTAGGGAGGGCGTTCTGGATGTGACTAAGGACTCACTATTGGCAGTATGTGAGAAATACTTATTGTCCAGAGATTCTAGGTTGGGAGTTTTAGCAAGTTCAGTTAATCAAACAGCATTAGAGAACGATGGCTTTGCAGTAGGACGGCTATAATTTTTTGCTTGAGGGTCAGGCTGTCGCGATAGTGGATAGGCAAAATAATAAATATTGGGGTGACGAAGCGGCGAGGGTTTTGGCGTCTTATGGAATATCGGGCGCGACGCTCTCAGAAATTGGCGATGGGTTGATCAACCTCACGATCGAAGTTCTAGAGGAGACTGGCAATCGTTTTATTTTGCAAAAAGTAAGTGGGATTTTCAAACCTTCGGTAAACGATAAGATTGCCGAAGTAACAGCGCACTTGAGAGAAAATGGGGTATCTTGTCCAAAAATTATTGCAACAAAGAATCATAGGAATTACCTCGAACAGGATGGCAATGTCTGGCGATTATATGAGTATATTCCGGGCTGCTCCAAGACGGTATTTACATCCCCAGGAGATGCATATTCTGCCGGTAAGGCACTGGCTCAGTTTCACGAGGGGTTAAAGAATTTTGATGTTCAATTATTAGCAAATGATCGGCCGCACATACATGATTTGCACTTTCACTTAAGTGGGCTCGAAAAAACTTTATCGCGCAGTACCTCGCATCGTTTGTATTCACAATGTTTTGCGTTGAGCAAACGTATTAAACTTTTGGCTTCAAAGATTCCAGATTTTGATCCGGGTCCGTCGATAATAGCCCACGGTGATCCTAAGGTGTCGAATATTTTGTTCTCGGCCGAATCAAACTCGGCAGTCTGTTTCATTGATTTGGATACAGTAGGGCTCATGCCGCGTGCGTTAGAGCTAGGAGACGCGATGCGCTCCTGGTGCAACCCGTTCCCTGAGGATTCTTCTTCTTCTCTCTTTAATCTGGAACTTTATGAAGCCGCCCTCGATGGCTATGATTCGGTTGGGTCTCGTGTGGGACTTGATGAATCTATTCTGCCTGCGACATTGCAGATTTATGTTGAGCTGGCGAGTAGATTTCTATCAGATGTCATCCATGAATCTTACTTTGGCTGGGATGACATAAATTATAAAAGTGCGGCATCGCACAATTTGGCAAGAGCCGGCGCGCAAGTTTTGGCTGCTGAAAGTCTAGCGACACATATTTCGGAAAATTAATTTATTAGGCTGACTTCAATATTCGTTAAATTGATGGCATAGCCCAAACACCTTCATTTATGTTAAACTGAACTAATTGCATGGGATATGTACGCCTTAGTTTGTCTAGTTTATGACGATTTTTAACGCTGCGCGGTTGTTATCATTTTCCCCTATTAAGAAATTTAGCACCACTTTTTTGGAAATTCGAAGTGGAGTAATTTAATGTTTTCGTACCATTTTCTCTTGTGGGATTTGGAGAAGTGAAACCACATGAATGGAGAAAATTAAATGCCAGCAGGACTGAAGACAAAAGAAGCG
>Ga0222715_10002296_pt1 | contig 17635 bp, 6 predicted proteins | sample C33_9DmetaG_FD_165056 | JGI IMG/M metagenome (GOLD analysis project Ga0222715, IMG submission 165056) | Estuarine water microbial communities from San Francisco Bay, California, United States - C33_9D | ecosystem: Environmental > Aquatic > Marine > Unclassified | place: USA: California... | reverse complement strand
AACAACTTTTATTCTTTGTTTTTACAACCTACGGTACCTTGCATCGCTACGGAGAGAACGCCGGCTTTAAAGCGTGCATAACATCCAATTGTACGGCTGAGACTTATCCCGCACGGACTCCAAAGCCTCTTCGAAGGTTGGTTCTCGCTCGTCTTCCTCGCCGTCTCCTTCGCGTATCGCGTCGGGAAATTCGCGCTTCATCGCCGCCTCGTCGTCTTCGCACGAAACCATGTACGATTCCAAACTGTACAAATCTTCCACATCATCGATCGCCTCGCCATCCAACACCACCTTAGCTTTCACCTTGTCGAGTAAATCGTTCAGATTCATCTCGTCGATCTCAGTCGCGAAGTGGCTCAGATTCACCGGTCCGACGAGTTTGCGAATCGCCTCCTCGTTCGCGTTGTGTTGGCCGCGTTTCAAAGGATTGACGTCGGCGCCGGACCAGTGAATGAATATGTGCTTCACGCGGCGAAACGCGCCGCGCCCGAAACCCATGCGCAGAAGCCCGAAAAGAACCTCATCAGACGCCAGCGATGTCTTCATCTCCTCCAAGCCCCCGCCGCCGGCGTCGAACGCCTCCGAAGCGCCGTTCGCGTCTCCGCGAACCAGGTACCAATTGAACGCTCCCGCGTCCGCGCGAACCGCCTTCGCGACGTCCCTCAGCGCCATCTTCCGGTCCATCTCTCGCAGCGTCAATCGTCGCAACCGTCGCTTCGCCGTCCGTTCGTACATTCGTCTCGCCTCGTCCAGTTGCGCCTTCACGTCCGCCTTCATCGTCGTCACGCGCGCCTCGAAATCGCTCGGCGTCTCCCCCGCCCCGCCCAGCGCGCCGTCGTCCACCACCACGCGCGCCAGCGCCTCGACGATTCGATCCGTCGTGCACTCCTCTCGCGTCTCAAACGTCATCGACATCGAAAACGGCGATAACCGTTCCTGCGAGCGCGAGACGAAATCAGTCCGTCGGTCCGTCCGCCGCGCGTCCGTCGGCGCGTCGTTTCGCCCGCGCGAGACTTCGTCGGATCGAATCACCGACGCGCGCGCGCGCGCGATCGCGTCTTCGACGCGCCTCGACCGCGGCCTTCATCGCGTTCGCGCGTCCCCGCGCGACGATCGACGCGCCGTCGGGATTAAAGTGCATCAGCACGCTCTTCCATCGCGCGAACGTCCCTCGCCCGAGGCAGCACCGCAGGACGCCGAACGAGACGCGGTCGTCGCGCGCGCTCTCGCGCGCGTCGTCCGCGCCGCCGATCCCGCGTCCCGCGAACCGCAGGTCGAGCGTCATGGCGCGACGCGTCGACTTTTGACGTCACTCGTCGAAGCATGCGCGCGCGGGTCGAGCGGCGCGCGGTCGACGTCCGCGAGCCCGCGCGCCACGCGCGTTTGACGCCGCAGCACGCGCGGGCGACGCACGAGCGCGGGACGCGACGCGCGAGGGCGTGCATCGCGTGGACGACGGTCGGGTTGATGATTCTGTGCGCGGCGCCGCGGGCGTGGTACGCGTCGTACATCGACGTGTTCGGCGAGCGGGGCGGGCAGTCGATCGGGGATCGAATCGAGGCGAGGATCCGGGCGCGGGAGACGGCGCGGGCGGCGGCGCGGGCGGCGGCGGTGGACGCGAGATGGAGACGCGGATTCGGGCGGTTCGGCGGCGCGCGCGCGAGCGACGACGGAGGGACGGGGAGCGGCGACGGCGACGGCGACGGCGACGACGCGATGTCGACGGTCGCGACGCGCGAGGTGAAGGCGGTGGACGCGCGGGGCGGGGGGGCGGGAGACGCGCGAGGGCCGCTGGACGAACGCGAGACGCGACTGTTGGAAAGTCTGCAAGAGCGACTGCGCAAGGTGAACGACGAGCGGGATTCGATCATTTATCTCGTGCGTAAGATACAAGGGAAAGCGCTGGACGGCGGCGATCAGGCGAAGACGGAGCTCACGGAGGAGGAGATCGAAGAGCTCACGGAGAGATTGGCGCTCGCGAGCGAGTCGAAATCGCTGTTGAAAAAGATTGGGTTGGGGCGTTGACGCGGCGAGCGCTCGCCTCGCTCGCCGCGCTCGCCTCGCTCACCGCGAATTGTGCTAGTACTATCATTAATTGTGAATCTATTCTTCTTGTGTTGTATCCAGGTAGGCGTTCCAGCTTTGACGCATCGCGGCTTCGATGTTCGCCGCCTCGTCTTTGGCTCGAGCGCGAATAGAAAAACAAGACTCGGTTTCACTCCTCTGCGCACCCAGGTTGGAAGTGTCGCCCTCGCTCGTGACGTTCATCTGTAACTTTATGATGACGGAGTCTTCGATCCATATCGAGCTCACATCACTCCAAGAGATGTACCACGCGCAAGACGGCGCGCGCGCCGGCATGGTCCCGTCCATCTCCGGCGTCTGAACGCACAACGCGCGCTTGTCGGTGACGAGCAACAAATATGCACCGAAAATGTCATGCATGGAGGAGAATGAGTCTTTCTCGCCCGGACGGTAAGAAATGCCCAGTGTTCGACTGGACACGACGCACGTGCGCATGCAATAAACACCCAACGCGTCGCGCGCTTCCCATCTTCGAATGACGCCATCCGATCGCACGGCGATGGGGAGGCGTCTAATGCACGCTTTTGAGACATTATTCGTGGTGACGATGTCCCACGCGGCAGTCTGTACGCCTTTAGCGGCATTAGCTACGCCTTCGACCGCCTTTGAGGCGAGAGCTAATGCGCCAGCGGTCGGTTTAGCTACCAAGTCGGCGACGCCTCGAGCGCATCCTTTACACCCGCCCACGACGCCGCCTTCCATGCAACCTTTTACAGGGCTGACGAAAAGGCCGATAATCCCCGTAGAAATACCAACTCCGAGTCGTTTCAGACCAAGGAACACACTTTTTGCAAAGTTCCCCTGACTCTCGCTTCTGCTTCCTCGGCCGACGACAGAAGATGGCAAACGAGCCAAAGGCGTCGTACGAGAAGGCGCGAGTACGCCGAAGCCGGTTTCGACCGCCTTGCTCACTGCATCTAGACCCGTGGAAACGTTTGTCAGCGTGTGCATCGATGTCATGACACTGAGCGTTTGCGCTATCATTTGCGACTTGAAATAGCTTCGGAATTCGCGAATCAAATTCGAACGAAGTATGCTCTCGTCAAATTTATCAAATTTGTTGAGCACCAAATGCAGGCGCTGTAAACTTGCAAACGTCAACGCGGCGATCATCCGAGCGTCGGCGTCTGCAGGACGGATGTCGGAATTTGGAGCAAACGTGACAACAAAAGATGTCGGTTCCACGTATAAAGTGGCGATATTCAGCAAACTATCTTGGGAGGTTTGCTTTCCAACAAACGTTGCGCGTGGCGCGACGGCAGAACCTGCTGAATTGTTGTGTTGTGGAAGTTGAGTTTGGAGGAGTCTGCCAAAGTTCAAGATTGTCCAGACGAGATCTTCACCGGCGCGAATCACGAGGCCTTTCTTCGTTGTCGTTAGTTGGACGTGATAGACATCGATCGAGTCACCACCGATATGAGAATTCATACTCAAAGTAGCGTACGCTTCAAGCAAGTGTCCGTCCGCCGGGTCGTGCCAAACGAAGACTGGATAGCTTGCGTCATGTGTGCTAAAATCTATCTGCAGTGCACCGATTCTGAGATAATTATAGACGGAACTGCTGTTGATTAAGTTCATTCCATGCCTGATCATCACGTCGTCGATCGTGAGATGGAATAACTCGACGAACGAGTCGCAGAGGCGATCGATGATTGTTACGGAGAAGCCAGCCAAATTGACAGCGATGTGCTTTTCTTGCTGCCGCGCGTATAACGTCGATGCTTTCGCTTGATTCACTATTTCAGTCTTGAAAGAAAAGTTGTCAAACGTTACCGTTTTATCAACCACGAAGATCACGAACGACCCGTCACGCCATTCACCAATAATCGTTCCCTCTAAAGTGCGTTCGCCTCGTGCTCTAAATCGCAAGTCGCCGAGGTGCATGAAACCCTTGAATCGCGAGCTAAATACGTTTATCTCTATGATGACGCAATCCCCTCTATTGTTCGATATCTCCAAAAATTTCCGCTTTCGAAATGCGAGCTCTGCGGCGTTTGCCTCGAGCTCCTGTTTTTTCAAGTTGTCCAATCTCATGGGAATACCTGGGACGCTCCACGCCCAAGATATCGCTGAGAACGGGCGAATTGCAAAAGATTGTCCCACGCCGTGTGAGGCTTTCTTAATACCTTGCAGTAGTCGCACGGTAGACTTTTGCATCGACGTTTTTTCTACGTCCTCGAAGTCATTCGCTTTCACTTGACGAATGAGTAAAGGTTCGTGCAAATGGTTTTTAATCATAATTGGCGCCTTCGCCAGAGATGCTCCGTCGCCTCCCCTAAAAAAGACCCTGAAGCAACCGTGCTCGCCGCGCTCGACAAGAAACTCCACGATGATAGGTGCTTTGAAATTTACGTTTTCACCAGACTCATCAGTACCTCCAAGTCTCCTGAATGCATTAATTTCATCCGCCAAGGGCGAGGCACTTTGCGGGATGCTCCACATCGCTCCAGAATAGCGCACCAAATTCTGCAGCGGCGAACTCCAAAGTATATCTTTTCCTTCCGAATGACACGACATATCCGCTATTTGAATCGATGCTTGATTAAGCACGGCTTCAACATCGTCTACGTTTTTCGAAGACTTGATATCCAAAGAAAACGGCGTGGGATATGAACCTGGCTCGAGTGTCTTGTGCTCCATAGTGTTTGAGCGAATTGCGAGAGGAATTCGAGTCAAGTTGATCGCCACGAGCACGGGTTGTAAAACGACTTCAAGCGTTGGCCATGTCGCCGCGTTGGTGCTTCGACCCTCCCGTAACACTACGGAACATTGAAAGGCAAGTTCGTCCCCACTCGCTGTCATAAGCGTCAACATCACGGGCTCAGAACTTGGTGAAATTTTCACTAGTACTGGAGACGAATCGATACAAACTCCGAGCAGGAACTCTTTGCTCGAAACCTTTTCGAGGGTTTTCGCACTTGATTTCAGAAACATGGCAGGTTGCGACTCGCCTCTGGGTATCCCAACGTATGCATCTGTGTGCTCGCTCGTAGTACTTGTGCCAGCGACCCATGCCAAACACTTGATGTCGATCGGTGATGCATTTGTCACCATTAGCACATTTCGATAGGTCAGACTCAAGAGATGCTGCGAAGGATCATCGTCGAATTTATCACCCGCCATTCTAGTTCTACACGCCTCCATCAACATCATAGAAACCACATGCGGATAGCCTTTGATGTTCAACCAGTTTACCTGTGGCGCCGGTGGACTTCCAGCCGGGGTGACATTGAGACGCAGAGGCCTGTTGTGACTAAGGCTGAGATAATCTTCGAACAAGGACACGAGCACCTCTAGGGTATCACAGTTTGTATCGATCGCCGTGATACGTTTCGTTTCATTCGCGGCAAGATGCATGGCAATTTTTTCTTCGCCATTGACGTACAAAACAAGTTGCGACGGACAATCCATCAATGAGACAACGTGAAGAGGGGCGACGACACGAATCTTGACGCCTGGAACAGCACCTATCGCGCTGCTTTGCACATTATTCGACAATTCTTCTTTGAACAAAAGAAAGTGATCGTGCAGGTTGTTGTAAGCAAGCACACAGTTGCCTTGCTCTGATAACACGTCACGAATATCCAGCAGGTCATCTCTCACGGCAAATGAAGGAGCTGTAATAGATGAAACGTCAGCCCCCGTGCGTAATGACAACATGTACGACTCAGTTCTTGAACACGCAGGTAGCGTAAGACGTCCGTGTATCGCCAACGCGCCGTGCCAGTCTTCGATGAAATCTCGCTTCATGTTATGAAGGGAAACGCGCGAGCCGATTTCTTCAGCTGATTTCAATCGAACGACACGACGAAACCATCGTCGGCGACGGGTTGCGCGACCTTTGCTTTTGTCTGATCCACGAGGCGGTGGCCACTTCGTTAGCCAAATAGCACCGTACGCCCAACCGTCGTCATTCACCCGATTTGGTGGTTTGTCGAGCTCCCACGGTCCTTCAAATCTGAAACCTTTTGGAGCTTTGACGTATGGAAACCGTTTTTGCGAACCTCGTCCATTTCTATGCCTGCTATAACGAGCTTTTATGATAGCATCTTTTGGAGCAGACCATCCTTTCAACGGGTAATATCGTTCCGATTCAAACACTTCTACATCCACGACATCGCTCGGCGACTCGTCGGCCTCACTCAGAGATGACATGTTCAAATTAGAACTTGTGAGTTCTCTCTTCATAGCTGGATGAACATCAACGAATATCTCAGAATCTGTTTCGTTTTCGCACGAAACGTAGCTCAAAAGATGCCCCTTTTGACTGTCAAAGACCAAATCGTGAGTCTTGTGACGCACAACGTGCGACGCGCCTACATTAAGACGCACTTGCTCAAACGGCCCGGAGGGAGAAAACGAAATGGCGAGAATTGACTCTCCAGCTTGTAAGTCTTCCTTCATATGATCCGTATGAGTGCGGGTATCGATCCAAAACTCGCGAATACTTTCTTCATCCAAAGAATGAATGCACAGTCTGTCATTAAGTCTATACATAGATGGAATGACGTTCGAAATCACGCCTGGACTCGTGCGCTTGATTTTCTCCTTCAAGAACGACCACCCACCAGTACTCAGTTGGCCATTTTGAATAAGCGCCAAGTTTCCTTGATCATTATTGCGAAATCGTCTGTGCGATTTCCACGCGACATCCGGAGGAACGTCTGCGAGTTTCGTCAAATCCTCGCGAACACAAACGACGCAGTCGGTGGAAGGCATTTCGGCGCTCGCCGCAACCACATTACCAATCGCGACGTAACCGTCTGGCGCAACGGGCTTCCAAAACGAGACATCATTTTTATCGCTCGTCCAAATGTTTTCGAATCCCATGGGGAAGGCAGTCGGTGCCCGCTGATCGGAATTATGTTCGAAGACAACTGCCATGAGTGCGCTGCGAGGCGCGATGAGGCCAGGCAAGAGGATGGTCCCAAAAGGTACGAGTTTATACTCGTTTTTAGCTCTACTCGAACAAAACTTATACCTCGTCTCGAGTTCATACGTCGATGGGACGTGCGGTTTCCAAGCGCTTAGGGCACTTTTACTTCGCCGATGATCTGTCGTCCACCATTGCTTCACCATGTCATTCGTACGACACACGATGAGAGGCGGTGATTCAACTTGTAATTTTCTCGTGTTAATCGATTTCTGCGGACTATGTAAGAGTCGATACGACTCTACCGTCTCTATGATTGGCGTCGCATTCAAACCTTCCACCACTCGAGCGCGCAGCTTGATTCGCACGGGGTCACCATCGCCTGCAGTACACTCTATCCAGCTTCCAGTTTTACCGCCAACCCACCCATCGCGTTGTTGTTCGATTGGAGCTTCAAAGTCACCACTGACGCTCAATGTTTCGCCATTCGGCCCAATATGAGAAATTTCGACGATAACGGTGATGTCATCATTGTTGATGAACTCGCCATCTATTCCATCGCGATGGAATAGAGGATGGGGGATCGGTAACTTTGCTGAGCCGCGCATAACGCCGATGGGTAATGGATCGGTGCGATGGCTCTGCAAAGCCTCGTCCCAAATCTTGAAAGTTATGCGGGGGTAAAGCCAGTCATCCAACGAGTCCATTGCCACGATATCCAACATAAGGTGTGCGATAACGAGCTGTTCGTCACCGTGATGATTGATGTCATCAACAACATCAGTCATACCGCGCATTGCCTGCTTATTTGCTTCACTCTCAAATCCAGAATTTGCTTCGATTTCAGCGGCGCGTACCAAATGCGAAATGCTGTTTCCAGGCGGTACTTGTTGTATATTGCCATTCAGTTCGCGAACCCATAAGTCGCGTCCCGTGGAATTAACAACGACGTTGTTCTGCACGGCTTCGTAAGCCAACAAATGTGCAATTTTTGAGTTTTCGTCGCGTGGTTTCTTAAACTGCATCACAGCGTCCACTGCGTCCACTATGGAGGCTTGATTGACGATTATCTCAATCTTCTTTTTGCTTTCAATGAACACGTCCAACCCCGCGGGATTCACGCCCGACACGTCATTTTTCGAGTCATCCAACAGAAACGAAAACTTCCACGGCGCCACAATGGGTTCCAGACTGTATCCCAGTCGCGCATTTCTATGCAGGAGAGACAGCGAAGAATCTAACGAAAGATTCAATTTCGACGTTTTCGTGCAACTCAATTTCGTGTTTTCCAATCGAAGCAAGAAGAGCGTCTGATTGCGAAACAATCTTTCAAATGAGAGTCCGATGCTCACAAGAGGCGCGTCAAATTTCATAATGAAATTTGGCATTTGCACTCGCCCCCTTAACGAAGAGTTTTCTAAGAAGCCAATATCAAAGCCGAAATCCGGCGCCATGCCAGTCGTCAAAACACTCATAACGAAATTTTTCGTGTGATCATTCGTGATCCAGAAGTGTGTGGTGTCTGCAGAATTTTCGCCAACTGTCCAAACAGAGTTGTCTGTCGTCCAGTTCCTTTGATGCATGTAAGATACCAATTCTTGTCGGACGCACACGATCGAGTGATTCACAGAGGGCTCGTTATCTTCAGTGGTGACAACAAACCCGACGCTCACAAACCCGGCGCATGGCACTGGTTTCCAAATCGTCAAACGCTGTGTGGTGCCGTACGTACGCGCTGACGCAACTTTTTCATACGACTCTGGTTGTCGGAAAGTACTTTTATCATCCGCAAACACTCTACTGCTTAAAGGCGGAAGTTTGCCAATACTCATGCAATGTCCGGTGGATACATAACCCGTAGGAGGAATAACTTCCCAAAACCCAACAGTTGACTCCGCGTTTTGCGCCATGCCAATCTTTTTAAAATTCACCGCGGTGGCACACTCGCACTCCTTTTCCTGCAATTTTATCTTTTCCTTGGTTCCCGTCGAAACTTTGTTTTGAAATCCAGGAGGGGAGCGAATGTCGTACGCGTGAGGCCGAATATTCGAGTTCGAGACCGCCACGAATCCGCGGACTCTGTTATTCATTTGCCACAACGTTGTATTCGATTGACTGAAATCTCCGTACAAGCGAAAATTTGCGAGTGTGGACGCTTGACCGATGTTCGTGACGAGCTCTTCTCGAATACACCGGACGATGTCCAGCGACGGTACGTCCTCATCCGATACTGATGCAATATCGCCTAAGCTCACGAAACCCTTCGGTGCGAGCGGGCGCCACAGGCAAGGATTTGCGGTGCCTTCAACTTTCTCAAATCTCACCGGAATCGCGCACAGAGCGGGCGCATCCCGAACGATTAAAACTTGCGTTTCAGGAGCTCCTCCTTCAGACTTCACGACATCAGCTAATATGGCGTAACCAGGTGGAGCAACAGGTCTCCAGATAGAGTAGGAAGTATTGCTACCGGCTCGATTTTGTCGGAGCACGCCCGCCTCAGTTACGTTTGTGGTTAAAGTGGGTGAATGTCCTTCCCAGACACACGAATACACGCCGGTTTGCAAGATGGGCGCGATCGCAAATGATCGCCCAATACGCTCCGTGAAATTCTTCAAGATACAAATCCTGTTGGGACTCAACTGCATCTTGATAGGTGTCACAGACCCCGTGCAAGTTGTGACGCCGCCATCATGCGATGCGACGTGCAATGTCACGCTTGCGGGTTCCAGCAGCGGTGGTTTCATAGTGTCCTTCGTACGAAGACGAAGTAGCTGATAGGTCGCCGTCGTGTTCAATTCTTCGTCTCGAATTATTGCCACGTCGACTCCAAACATCAAGTTGATCTGATCAGCTCTCGGTTCTTCACCGATGACTATATGTACGCATGACACATCCACCTCGACCAACAGCGGTTTCTTTTTAATTTCCTTCATTCTTCGCCCTGGTCCTTCTTCTGCACGCTTTGTCGCGGCATCAATAACTGGTGTGCTTTCAACAAGACCATCGTGAACCGGTATCAAATCTTCTTCGGTCTCATCAAAGGAAACACTCTTACCGAGGGAGTAACTACCGCCAGGCATAATTTTGATAAACCTTGACAGTGTTGAGCGCGTACAATTGAAGGTAACGTTTTCAATCTTCAGCATTGCGCCATGACCGATAATTATGCGTGGCATCGTCTTGCGTCGAGAGCCATGGGAATGATGACGAATGATCGCTCCTTTGCCATCAGCGAATTTTATTGTATGTCCACCTCCGCGCAGCACATATTTGCCAGCAACGATTTTAGGATCGTCGGCCAGCAGTCTCATACTGTTCGTCAGAGTCACATCCTTATCAAGATGGAAGTCAGTGCCGTGCACGCACTTGATGTCTTGAGGAAGAATCATACTCGCTAAAAAGACGCCTCCTAATTTTCGGGGTGCGAAAGTCCGTATGGTATCCAAAATGATTCCCACACGCAGCAACAATTCGACATGCTGTAGCGAAACTCGCAGGCGCGTGCTGTCATCATTCACACCAAGCGTCAAATGAAGCAATGGTAATTTCGGAGAACCCGCATAGAGAACGTGCTTGACTTGAAGGTTCTGAGATTGGTTGGAATTATCGTCGACGCCAATCATATCCACGGTAGCGTCGAGATTAATTCCAGACTTGCGATTCAAGTTTTTGACGACAAACACGTCGACGCCAACTACCTTTATCGTTGAGAGGGGACGACTTTGCGTTGGTAGCCGGAAGACGCGGAGTTTTGCGCTGCTCAAAATAAAGCTCAATTCCATCGACTTCAAAGATACCGGCGCGAGCACGTCTGAAACAGGAAGCGGTTCGACGTTACCCCATCTGATCGGATTTTCCACTTTGACGTTCGGCCGAACTTTACTCGACTGAATGTTCTTGATGGAATCGTGGATACATCGAAATTCGCTACCGGATAAGTCGAGGAAAATGGGCTGCACTCTGATTTTGTTCTTATCATCGAGTTCATTCACGATTGTAGGGCCGCTGTCAATTCTCTTCCGCAAAGATAATTTCACACCAAGCGGCTTCTGCGTAATTTTAGAAACGCTTTCTCTCCGCTTCTCCGCAAATGAGATGACGCTTACTTCAAACTCTGACACGCTCAACGCCGTTGTTTGCCAAAATATTGAATGCGCTTCATTGATTGCTTTCGAAGAAAATGCTCTGGTGATTTCTACACACCCTGAGTTGATGACGACGTCGTGATTTTCCTCGCCCTCGCTGAGGGCGACGGGCAAGGTGATCCTTTGATCGTCCATCTTGATCGAGAGACGAGACTTCAGCCTTTTAAATCCAGCGCGAGGTCGTGCGCATGGATGGACGTACTTTTCAATGTGATCAGGTCTTAGTTGACCAAAGAATGCGAACCACGATCCAATTTCCTTCATCTCAGGAGTCATGACTATGTCCAAATTTCCGAGCTCAATCTCCCACGACTCATCGGCCCCGTCTAATTCTTCTCCTCTGTCGTATACGTTATTATGTAAAAGTATGATGTTTGAGTTCGACTCGGGTGAAGGTTGTAGATTCCACGCGCCTCGAGCTTGCATCTGCCCCGTCGCAAGTTTTATGGTGCCAACGCTTACGCTCGTTTCACGTGTTGGAGGACTGATAATGGTGCCCCAATAGCAATCTTCGACACGCAACACTAGCACAGGAAGATCGATCTCTTTGTTGTGATCATAAAAGCCATTCGCAGTCACTGCTGCAACGTTCACGCGTATCTCGCGCTTGATCCGTTTAACGAGCTTGCCAGAAATCATGATGCGCGACGATACATCAGGCATGATCTTAATAATCTTGAAACCGGGTGGACGTAGTCTGAACCTCAACGAGATCAATGTAAGGAGCGTAGGCCGACGAATGTTCAGTACCAACTCTTTGTGAACGTCGATTTCGATCAGCTTATCCAATCCGCAATATTGGGGATCGCTCTGATGGCGAACGGTGGCTGTGACTGTGAGTAGGGGTTGACCGGAGCCCTGTCCTCCGATTCCGGCGATGCATTCGCGTCCAATACCTTCACTTGCATATCTGTCGTACAAAACGAGTGATTTTGCTTTTATGTGATGGACTTTCACGGTACGAGCCAACGCCGAGTCGTAGTTGAACTCGTCCAAACAAAGGCTTGCGAGCGCTCGTTCAGAATCTGATTCGTAATTAATCACGGCGGAATCATCTTCGGATGGATGTGCTTTGAGAGGTGCAAAAACATGAACAGACAGCTTTTCGGCGCCAACACTTAAAATCACTTGAGTCTTCGATAGCTTGCCGCTCTTTCCAGCATTTGTCAGCCTAGTGATATTTTCGCGAGCGACGCCGTTAATCCGTGCGTACCACGCATCGAACAGGACCGTGTCGTCGCGAGATCTCGCATCATCACCGTCAATATCAAACATCACGCTGAGACTATCATCCGACATAGCTGAAATCATTAACTCGTCCAAGGAATGCACGGTTTCACCGATAGTGAGTACGTCCTTGTGCAAGGAGAGTTTCGTGCAAATGTCACTTCGCAATTTGCTCGCCCCGTTGCTTTCCATAAGGTTGATGTGAATTGTTCGACTTTTGAGGCCATCAATCGTTCTAATATCCATAGAACTATCGTTTTGCAACGACATCGTCGCCGGTATCCAATGCACTTCGCCGCTTTCATCCAATTGCAGCAGCAGCACACGGACCTCGTTTTCGATGACAACTGCGGCGACATGTTCCTCGCTTACGGACGTTGTTGGCTTCAAAGCCTTGACCAAAGAACGGATCTTAAACACTCGCGCCGGAGAAAACGAAACATCTATGGCGCTGAACTTTGAGCGCACCGTGAGATTCGGCGCATCGGATGCGGTATTCAAATTTTGAATCACGACGGTGTTTGACGACGGTGCACTCAATAGCGGAAGTATTACCTGTTCATCTTCCACAGGTCGGTTCGAATCCGTATCCCATTCATCGTCGATGAATCCAACTTGGAACCCTGTGCATTGAAGTGAGAAAACATTGTGTTCTTTTGCTAGTGAGCTCTCGATGCCAGCTGAAACTGGCGTCATAGACTCAATGACCGTTGTACCAAGATCTACACGTAAGTTTACGCCGTCGCCATCCAAAATAATCACGGGACCGTGAACTTGCGCGTCTAATCGAACTCTTGGTTTGATTTTGAACTCGTCTGCTTGCTTTTCGATGGACTGTGTGTGATTACGCTGTTTCGCTTCATCGTCGTAAATGAAAGATTCGAGATATGCCGTCGTCACTTTGTGTCGCACAGCCACTCGCGCCACTCTGTCCAACGGCTCTCGCAATAGGTGCACGACCGATTGCCTCACCTGAAACTTTATAAAGATATCTTCTTCTGTCTCGACATCGCCTTTGACTATTTGCAATTGCATCGCGTTACACTCGGACGCCTTATCCCACAACGCGACTTGTGAACGACCGAGAGAGGTCGCTCTCTCTTCATTATCAGTAGTCGTTCTGGAATCCATCAGTGTCCCTTCTGGACTTACAATCGCCAATCGTCGGATAGAAACGCGTTGTTCTTGTCGTCCAGAGCCTCGCAGCGTTCCCAAACTGACTTGATAGATACCTATTCTAAAAATCTCCTGCTCACCGATTGGATTGTCAACCTCGTCATCAACCATGCAGACTAATACATTTTCAACATTCACGATTCCGGATATCTCAACCGAAGAGTGCGCAGCTTCTTCTTCTAGAGCCACCATACGCTCGCTCAATTGCACCGTATTCTCTAGACTTTCTCGCCAGTTTGAATCATCATCTTCTTCCGGTTGCGACTTTCGCAAACGCTTTTGCCTCTCGACTAATACTGCTGTCGAGTCGCGTTTATTAACTGCGCGAGCAAAACCACGAATTGGCGCCGACAGTCCTCTTAATACCATTGCCGTGTTCTTTGCACCACCGCCCGCGAGACCGACGACTGCTCTGACGATGCGACGTTTGCCAAAGCGAGCCGCTCGTTCTCTCGCCACCGCCGCTTTCACCCCGCCAGATTCCCGGTATTCTACGTGCGCCAGCGTTCGGAAAGTAATAATACTCTGCAGGGGAATGCTTCCTTCGATTTCATCAATTTCTGTCGACATCCCAATCTTTAGTTTCGGTGGCCAAAGCTTATTGCGTCGCTCGGCGCGTTCGGCGATAAGGCACTCTGGAGGCGGCGGTGCAGAGCGCAAATGCTCCACGTATAAAGGAATATAACGCTGGCGAGCCTCAGTTATGCGCACCATAGCGTGAACACTGGATTTAAAGTCCAATCCACGCCGTTTACGTATTTCATCGACGTGCATCTGAACGCCGGCGCCCGCGAAACGCCACCATAAAAGCGCATTTCCTTTGACGCCGACTCTTGGGCGTATATGCGCATACGTGTACCGTACGCGACTGGTGCGTAGATCGGAGTACATGCTGTAAAGCACTTTAAGCTGCGTTGACTTGATGCTAATTTGAATGGAACTTATATCCATCCGTAATTGATGCAGCGGCGTGTTGGTGTCCTCGGCGTGACCTCTTCTTGCGTACGTCGCCGTTCCTCGCAACGGTCCGAATACGTACGATTGCGGTATCACGAGATCGCCACTGGTGCCTTCTTTCATGCGCTCGCCAACCTCGGTATTGAAGACCGCGGACATTTGACGCACGAATTGGTCTTCGCGGATGCCTCGCCAACCGCCCGGCGTCTTTGACGCGACTGACGGCGAATTGAAATCGGCGTACACGCCGACGCGTTCTAACGCAATCATCTTTCGCAAACTGTCGGCGAAACCGCCGACTTTGAAATCTTCTCCCGTCAGCGACACGCGTTCGAGCACGAGTCCCATTCCGCACGGAACGCCCGCGCCGTACTCGCCCTCGATTCTAACGTGCACGTTTGAAATTTCAATCAGAACGTTCGCCAGCGCGACGTCGATGAGCCCAGCGATCGCGCTCCTCTTCCTCACCCCATCGTGCGCGATCTCCTTCGCGTCCTCCGCCTCCAAAGCCTCCGCGTTCACCGCCGGATTCCACTTCAACCACGCCCGCTCCGCCGCGTCCGCCGCCCTCCGCGCCGTCTTCAGCGCCTTCACCCGCTGTCTCTCCCGCCGCGCCTCCTCGCTCTCCCCCGACCCGTCGTCTCCGTTCACATCGATCTCCCCCACGACGTACACCCCCCGAAACGTCACCCTGACCGCCTCCTTTCCTAAATTCCTCCACGGCACGCGCACGCGCAGCTCGTCCACGAACCCGCACCGCACCCGCGCGCTCGGCTCGCCCAGCATCTTCGTCAGCGCCGACGCCCTGACCCGCACGCGCCGTATCCGCACGTCGCCGCTCATGACGCCCACGCGCACGTCGTCGCGATCGACGCCCTCGAGCACGCTCCCGAGTCGCGCGTTCAGTTGGTCCGCCAACAACCGCTCGAACACCATCGTCCCGATTCGCGCGCCGGTCGCGCGCGCCGGTCGCGCGACGCGCCGGCGCGCGCGTCGACTCGCGCGCGCGCCGAATCCGCGATCCGCGATCGGCGCGCGCGCGCGTCGCGGTGCGACGGCGACGGCGCGAAGCGCGAGCGTGCGAAATCGCGACCGCGACGGGTCGTGACTCAGACGCGTGTGCGTCATATGGGCAAACAGTGCGCACGCCCGGTCGGTCGTCCGGAGCCGTTGACGCGACGCCGCGCGGTCGACGCGACACGACGACGCGACGACGACGGCGCGAATGCTCCCGCCGCCGAGCGGCGCGAGCGGGCGCGGACTGCGCGGCGGCGCGCCGGGCGCGGCGCGCGGCGGCGCGCGAGGGCGCGACGACGCGCGACGACGACGCGGGACGGGCGGGCGCGGCGCGCGAACGACGACGACGACGACGACGACGACGCGCGCGCGAGGACGCGGCGCGGCGGTGCGGTCGATCAAGGAACCGAACGGGGCGAGCGGCGCGCAGAGCGCGACGAGCGGGGCGTCGACGAGCGGCGCGGGCGCGGACGGGAAGGGCGGGGGATGGGGGAAGTGGTTCGACAAGGCGAGCGAGCTCACGAGACGGGCGACGGCGACGACGGCGACGTGGGCGCAGTCGACGCAGAACGTCGTGACGAAGGAGATGAACGAGAAGGTGAAGTTGATACAGCCGTCGATGAACGTGGCGGTCGATCACTTTGGGCCGACGGCGAGGCAGATTAATAATTTGTTGAAGCCGGTGACGGAGCCGATTAGAAAGGAGTGGTTGAACCTCAAGCCGGAGACGCGACGGGTGATGAAGGGTGGGTTTTTCGGCGCTATTTTTGGTAATCTCATTCTTGGTTGGCCCGCGCGCGCCGACCGCAAGCGGTTGCGGGCGAAGGTGGAGCAAATGCACTTGGAGCGCGCGAAGATGCTCGTGGACGACTTTTCGCTCGAGCGCGAAGTGCTCAGCTTGAACGCGGAGAACAGAAGACTTGAAAAGCGCACGCTTCGAGCGGAGATGGCTCTGAACGCGATCAAGCGTCGATTGGGAGAGTACGTGGTGGCCCCGAAAGATGAGACCCACTTCGCCGATCCCAACCTGTCGGGAGTGATGCCGGGCGCGCCGTGGGCGAACGATCTTCTCGACGCCGTGGGTTCGCGCATGGAGAGCACCAGACCGTCGCGCGCGTCTGAACCCAAGCCCACGGCGGTGAATTCGATTTCATCCGGAAAGGACGGATGGAGTCGCGACGAAGCGTGGGCGCAAGGATTTTTGAGCGCCTCCGCCGAGGCGTCGAGCGACGGCGTCGACGGTGGGCGCCCGACGGCGCTTTAAAACGCACCCGCGAGAGCGTACTTTTTTGCACCGAAAAGCCCGCGTAATGAATTCATCAACGCAATCGAGTTCTTACTTTACAATAAATACACCTACTTTTCCTCCACGACCCAACTCCTCAACGCTTCGAGCGTCTCCAACTCTTCGTCTTCGAGCAAATCAAACTCCGCCGCCTCCTCGAGCTTCGCCACCGCCTGCGCGCGCAACTTGTCCCCTAAATCGATCGCACCGCTTCTCGGCGCACCGATGCGACACGCGACTTCGCATATCTCCGCCACCGCGCGCGGTGCTGACGCTTTCATCACCGCCGGCAGCATGTACGACATCGAACGAGCGTTCGCGCCGTCGCGCGCGTCCAAATCCTCCCCGTAGTACCAATTAAACGCGTCCAGCGTCTTAAACTCCCCCCCCGTCACCTCACCCCAAATCGTCAGCGCGCGTTCGAGCTTCGTCTCCACCCATCGCGCGCGTTTCGCGTCGTACTCCGCGACGAGCGCCGCGACGTTTGGAAACTTTTTATACCCTCGGCTCGCGTCCCACGCCTCGCTCGCCCTCGCCTCCTCCTTCGCCCGTTTCAGCGCCTCTCCGCTCGCGCGCAGGTCATCGCGCGCCTCCTCCACGCGCGCCGTCGCCTGTCGCTCGCTCGTCGCCGCCGGCGCCGGCGCGGGCGGTCGAAACGCCTCGGCGCGCGCTTTCGCCTCGAGCCTTCGCGCGCGCTCGAGCTCGACCTCGCGCGCGTCCCGTCGCTTCTCCACCTTGCGCCGCTGCCGATTCGCCGCGCCGCGCTTGCACGTCACCGCGCGCGCCGCGCGCATGCGTCGCGTCGCTCGAGCGCGTCGCGCGCGCGTGTGACGACGACGCGACCGACGACTGGGACGCTACGAATGAATG
>Ga0222715_10002291_pt1 | contig 17652 bp, 22 predicted proteins | sample C33_9DmetaG_FD_165056 | JGI IMG/M metagenome (GOLD analysis project Ga0222715, IMG submission 165056) | Estuarine water microbial communities from San Francisco Bay, California, United States - C33_9D | ecosystem: Environmental > Aquatic > Marine > Unclassified | place: USA: California... | reverse complement strand
TTTTCGGCGGGCTCCGAGAGGCAGCGCCCTGCGAGCTTCAGGTAGGCCGAATCCTTGTGAGGCGACTGCTGAATCTGATTCACGACCGGGCGAATCATACAGTCGAGAAGAGTCTCAATTGTGAGGGGCGATCCATCTGCCTTCTCTTCTGCGGCATTGAGCAGTCGAAGCCGCTCTCCGTTGATCGGAGAAATCACTCGCGAGAGAACTTCCGATACCAGTGCCTCCTTCGAGCCGAAATGATAATTCACCGCGGCAATATTCACGTCAGCTTCTGTCGTAATGCGACGAAGAGAAACATTGCGAAAACCGTCCGCGGCGAAAAGCACCTCCGCCGTGTCGAGAATCTGCTCCCGCGTCTCTTTCTGTTTCGAGCTCAAAGTTCCCATCGGTCCCGTCTGCCTGTGCAAACAGACGTTTCAAACAAGCGTTTGAATTTCGCAAGCGAAAGTTCGAGGAATCACCCGCCTTTGAGAGACACGTTTGGACGAGGAAATCGGAAGCAGTAGCGGGATATTTTGCGGAGTAGAGTCTGGTCAGACTTTCTCATGACTGTTGATATCAGCGAGAGCAGGCATCTCGAAAAATGGGGGCTTCAATGCGCTGATATACGCACGGATGAACAAATAAGCCTCGCTGCATCGGGGGCTGGCGGGCACTCTTTGTGATGAACAAACTTAGTAATGTTACTTTGCGAGGTGATACTAATAAAGAATGTTCGGCGAAGACATTGAACACATGAAGATACACAACAACCTCAACGCTAGTTCGGACGACGTGCTTGAAAGATACAGACCGACACCTGAGCCCCAAGACTGGAATCTCGTCGCATCGGGCTTCTGGTCGGAGGACATGTATCACTCGGGCCATATTGCTTACTTTATCACTAGAGTGAATGACCAGACATGGGTGCTGGATGGAGTCGAGCGGAATGCCGAATTGGACGGAATTACCGAAGAAGATGTTGAGGAAGGGAGACTGAATGATGATCAACTGCAGGCAATGTGGGGAATGTCACTGGAGGAGGCGCAGAGCCAAGAATATCGTCGGATAGTGGTTGTGATCGAAGACGCGCCCCATGACATGAAGATCAAAGAGGCTGCCGCTCTCATGTATGCGGAGATCAGAAAGAACAATGGGAAGATTATTGAAGAGCCTGATATTGATGGCTTGCTTGAGATCTAAAAATGAATCAACAGCATCACAACCTGCCGAACAAGGCGGTGGACTCAACGCACTACCGTGCGTGAGTCACCTCTGACGTTCGGCAGCGAAATTCAGGACGAATTCATGCCGCCTTCATAATGATTTCACATACGAGTGATTCCGTTGAACCTATACGAACCAATCAACACCTACATCAACCGCTCCCCCTATGAAATCTATGAGACACGTAATCGCAATTTCCACGATGTTCCTCTGCCCTGTCGTCTCTTCGTGGCAAGCCGTAGCTCAGACACCGGAGTCGCAAGCCTCTGCCGAATGGAAGGCGCTTGGATGGACACTGCCCAAAAGCTTTTCCCCCGATCAGATTGCCCTCTTCAGGGGACTCAACGCAGCCCGCGGAACCTGGTCGTTCGAGGCGGAGACCATTGATGAAGATGCCGCCACCGCCGTGGCAGGCAAGCTCGTGATCACGGGCGGTTCGCAAGGCGGCATGGCATCGGCCTGGAACATGACTTGGTCTTGGCCCGTCGAGAATCCGCAACACGCAATCTTCGAGAATATCATGGCGATGCCCGAAAAAAACCAACAATTTGGCCTGATGTTGTTCCGCTTTGGGCCCGTGAAATATTCCGAGGCTCAACTCAAGCAGAAGCCCAAGGTTCCACCCACTATATTTATGGGACAATGGGATGGCGAAAAACAGACCGTCAGCTGGACCCCGAGGCGTTTACCCGGAAAACTGGGTGATCAGGCGGCCGCGCAGGAGGATGCACCAGCATTTGAGATGCTGGTCGCCCCCGGCGGAAAGATCTCCATTCAGAACAGCGAGAATCTGCCTGCCGGACAGATCTCGACCGGTGGGGTGACAGCCCGCACAGGTGAAGCGCCCCAGAAACCTGAGGAGCCTGAATTCCTGACCGGGATGCACCGCTTCCAAAAAGGATCCGAAATCTCCGATCCCCGGATCATGCTCTACCTGCCGGCGGAGGCCACTGACATCAGACTGATCAGCGATCGTAACGGACACATGGCGCATTACCGCATCTCGGCGGAGGCCTTCGACACGTTCCTCGCAAAAGTCTGGGAGCGGTATCGGAAAGAACGTGCCGCCGAGCCGAAGCGGTGGGTCGACTACAGCGAGGAAAGTATCACCGCAGCGCTCAAAGGCTCTCCGGTGGGCCGCTACGAGCCGAGGGTTCGCTCAACTGAAATCATCTTTGACAAACCCATCGTGTGGGAGCCGCTGGAGAACGCGACAAGCTACGAAGGACCGCGCAGGAGGAGTGCCGCCGGTGCGGTTTACTACTTCGACCGCGAGACAGGCATCGCCTGCCAAGACGCCGGCTACTGGTAATAGCCCCAGCCGAACAAGTCAGTGGTGGCAACGGCGATAACGCCGCCAGTTCGCTTCGCTCTGGACGCCTTTCTACCGCCGTGCTAAACCTTTGACGTTGTGCCAAGAAACAAAAACCATTCCATGAAACTACATTTGATCATTCTTCTTCTGGCAGTGAGTTTCACGTCCAGCTGTGACAGATCATCGACTGATCCAAATGGAACCGATTTGCATCTCCACTGGTTCACGATCGGCAGCGAACAGGAATTTATCCCGCTCCAGAGTTCAGAAATTCTACTCGGTGAGGACTTCGATTCGGGAGCCCTCAAGGGAAAAATTCTTAAGGATTCGAAGGGGTATCACGCTACCTTGCGGGGGCATCACGGTCTAAGCACCGGGGACTTCCGTAACTATATCGAACCAGATGAGATTTTCGGGCCATCGGTCTATTCCTACAGCGGAGCCATCCATGCCACTTACTTCGTCGTCAGCTCCATCCCCAATCCTGAAAAATTCTACGACGAATTGATGAAGAGGAGAACGGTCAAACCAGACGAGAATGGTTCGTATGAAATCGATCTCAATCTTTCATTGTTTGTTGACCCAGAGCCAGAGGCCTAACGATCGTATGGAGAGCAACGGCTGACCCAATCGCGTCAAGCTAAGCACTGAACCGTTGCGGCATAAAGGGTAGGGCGTTTTCGTTTCTCGTGAATCAGGTGTCGTAGATCGTATCGAAAAGACTCCCGTAGATTCTCTTGTGTTCGTGTCAGGAAGTGATGTGAGTAGGCATCACTGAGTTTCTCGATACTGACCCGCTTGTCAGGGGGCAGCGAGTCGTTGAGTCGGACTTGAAGGTCGATGGTGAGCAGTTGCCGAATCAGAACGGCGAGCACCAGGGCTTCAATCAGAAAGGGATCCGTTCGGTGATTGAGAGAGTGGTGCAACTGGTTAGATTGCTTCATCGCTCGGAACTGGATTTCAATACTCCAGCGAATTGAATAGAGCTTGTAGATCTGATCGGGATCGATGCGATCGTCTTCGACGCTGGTGATGATGAGACTCCAGCCATCTTGAATGAGTCCTCGCTTCGAAGCTGTCGTTTGATGACGTTTCGAATCACGGTGACGTTGTCGGCGATTTTTCTCTGTCTCCTTTGCAGACAGTTGCGTCGCAATCAGTCGACAGCGATGGGCCCGATGCCGACCGATCCAGATGTCCATATCAAGTCGACTCGACTTTGTCGTTTTCAGAATCTCATCGAGGTAGGTTCCTTCTCCGTCAAAGCAAGTCAGGGTTGCTGGTAACCGACTGATCCAGAACGCATCACGACGCTCGATCTCTTCCAGTGCGTCGAGTGAAAAGTAGCCTCGGTCACGCACAATGAGATCTCCGGCGCGACAGATCGAGGGCAGATCAAAGCCGATGGTTTGGTCCGGGTTCCTGGCATCGTGAAGACCAGCGCTGACCGGTTGTCCGGAAACAGAATCGGTAACGAGATTGATCTTACATCCGGCAGTATCGATCTTCCCGTTGCCATTATTTGGGAAGTGTTCGGCGTTGCATTTTGCCATCGAAATCACGGTCGAATCCTCGATCAGGATGCGCTGAAATGGCGAACTCGAAGCCCCCTTGGCATCGTCGCTGAGGAGTTCATTCATCACCCTGACAAGGAACTCAGAGGACCTCGGATTGAGTCTCTCTGACATGCCTTGGCGGGTCATCGGGAGGTGCTCGAAACCGGCCTGAGATGTGGCGAGATGCTGGAAGGACGAATTGCCACGGGTGGCACATTGGATGAGTGCGAAGAGGAATCCTCCCGCAGAAAACTTATGGGAATGGCGCTGAATCAGACCGGAAACTCTTGCCAAATCTTCGAGCTTTGAGAAGATGGAGTGCGGGGTGGCGGCGTGGAATCTACTAGACATAGAAAACGTGCTGCCGCCTTCGCAATGTCAAGTGGATTTGCTCGTTTTTCTGTGGCTTATGCCGTTTATTTTCAATGAGTTATCGCCTTAACTTGACGCAAATGACTGCCTGCCCGCCTTGAGTTGAACGCCTCATGAACATTCAAACCTCAACCCCGAAGTCGGAGCGCGCTGTCGGCAGGCAGTGACATCGCTCGGACGTTCTAAGCAAAAGTATCTGAATGGCCTTAATCAAAACGACCTTTATGAAAACACTATCGATACTGATAATGGCGGCACTCCTCATCGCCATTTCCGGATGCTCAAAAAAGGGGGGAGCTAAACACTTCGTTGTAGAGAAATTTAATGGGATTAATTGGGTTGGCATTGAACTCTTAGATGGAGAAGGGAGTCTCACAGCAATTGCGATTGTTGAAACCACGGTTCAGGGAGTTTGGGAGGGACCCGACAGTATAACGATTCGGGGAAGAAAAATTACAATACCCTCTGATATGAATTTGATTATCGCACAGGAAGGTGATGACGTGCGGTTCTATAAAATGGAATCAAAAGATTTTCAAAGGAAACCAAGGGATATCGAGATGTTCGCACCTTACCTAAAAGCTGAGTAACTGGAGATTCCCGTGGCTTATCCCGAGACAAATTGAGCTTAGGACAAGACGTCGATCCTAACACCTGACCCTTGGCGAGTCGAAATCGTCATGATCATTAAAACATCAACTCAGAAGTCGGAGTCCACCCTCGGTCAGGTGTGAGATAACTTGGACGTTCGGCAAAGAAGCTAATCATGACGACGAGCACCGCGCTTTATTGACGGTGAAATTCGTTATTGATTGGATCGATGTTTCGATAAGAAATATCGATTTAAAAAAAATAGGCCTTTCTCCGTATTTATGAACAATGGGAAGAACGCACCATGGATCACAAAACGAAAGGAACACAATGAAACGCAACGCTATAATCAAAAGTATAGTCGTCGTATTGCTCACAGCCATCCTCACGCTTGGCGCTTATTTCATGATTGGGCCGCAGATCATGATCATCGTACCGGTGGCGATCGTGGCAGGAATTATCTTCGCATTTCGACGCTCGTTCATTTCATTCGTCTGCTTCGGTTATCCCTTAACCTTCGGCCTGGTCTCTGCATACATCGGTTGCGCCGAGATTGATGACTACACACGGACTCCCTCTTTTGCGATTTCTATTGTCATTGACCTTGTAGGTGTCGGCCTGATTGCAGCGGGCCTTTGGAAGGCGCTGGCTGACCGGACGACCAAAAAATCAAACGGGGCAGCAGAACAAGGCAGTGGTGGCAACAGCGGATAACGCCGCTAGTTCCCTTCGCTCTGTACTCGCTTTCCCCGCCGTGCCACGCTTCGAACGTTCGCTGAAAGATTGAACCCCGCGCGGCCAACTCAAGTGCCATGCCGCCAAAACACAATGCCTAACAAGCGAGTGGACACCAACAGCCTACCGCTCCGAGTTGACATGACCTTCTTTACTTATACACTTAACCCTGTTGCGGAGTGGCGCTGCCTGTAGGCTGTGGCTCACTCTTGACGTTAGTCCACAAAATGAAAACCTTTTTACAGGCAACATTGGGAGTCATCGTGCTAATGACTAGCTCATGCTCAAGAGAAACAAGTTCGAAACCTGGAAACTGGCATTTTACATATAAGGAAGTGAGGGCTTTCAGGCTGAATTGGGAGAACGAGCAGTCGTTTGCTCGAATTCTTGATGGAGATGGTAACTTGAATCCCACACGAATCCCGCAGGATGGGTTGGTGCTTACCAACGAACAGATCACAACTCTAGAAGCTGCAGTTACAGGCGATCATCCCGATCATCCCGATCATCCCATTGCAGATTGCTTCTATCCACACCACGCCTTCATATTTTATGGGGAGTCTGGGGAGATTGTAGGCCATATCGATATATGCTTTCTTTGCTCCAACTATTCTGGTGAACCCCAAGGATATGCAGGTAACTGGAATTTAGTGGCACTCCGAGAACTTTTTTCAGACATCGGAATCCCATTAAGCAATAAGGACTGGGACTAACAAGCGGGTGGACACCAACCGCCTGCACGACTCTTTCGGCATGATCAGAACGAAATCACAATTAAGTATAGGTACGATTGCGTTGATGATCCTTCTTCCCATCGTTGTTGCAGCGACTTGGTTTGGACGAGGGCTTTATGACAGACTATTCATACTGGAGGGCCAGGTTGTTGCCGTGAACGCGACAGCCAATGATCGTACGGGAAGATTTGTATTTCCCTCCGGCGAAGAAATCAAAGCCGATTTGAAGGCCGGAGTGTCATCGCAATTCGTGGTCGGCAAGACAGGTGAAGGCTCGGTTGACGTCACGGTCGACGGCATTCCCGGAGGCGAGGTGGGCTACGTAACTTCGAGGAACGGAATGATTATTTTCACCATCGACGAAGATAGCGTGTTCTTTTCGCAGGTATCCCTGTAGCAACGACACCGGACAAGGCGGTTCTGGACAACTGCCTACCCACGCCGAGCCGAAATGATCATAGTAGCTACACCTCTTAACCCGCAGTCGAAGATGCGCCGCTGGTAGGCGTTGCCAGACCTTTGACGTTCGCTATACAAAGGTCTAACAACACTGAAAATCTTTGCTTGCTACCTTTTCAGCGTAACTGATAGCATTAGCTAACAGACTATGAACAATAAAACACTCGTTGCATGGGCCAGTACGATTTCACTCGTCGCTTTACCAGCTCTGGCTGAAGAACCCGGCCGAGCAGAACTCGCCGAATCGAAGGAACGGACCGTGTATCTCAGTGTGGACGGGATGGGGTGAGTGGGCGGTCGATTCGAAGCGGTGCGGTCGGCACTCGCGAATACGGCTGGGGTTTCTAACCTCAAAGTTCCTGGACAAAACCTCAAGAATCCGGATGTGAAGGCAAAAGGGCAGATCATTCAATACACTGGCCATGCCAAGGCCGAGGATGTGATTGCCACCCTGCAGAAGAATATATTTTTCAAGGTCAAGGTAGCTGAGCGCCCCAAAACAAAGCGAGGCGAACAAGGCGGTGCACGTCAACCGCCTACACGCCCCGAGTAGACATGAGCCTCTTAACTCAAACCCTTAACCCTGTTGCAGAGTGGCGCTGCCTGTAGGTTGCGGGTCACCCTGGATTTCCTGCCAAGAAATGACAGAGAATCAAAAACTCATCGCCGTTTGGGCCGTTGCATCGGTCTTTACGATCACCGGAATCCTTGCCATCTTTTTCGGAGTTCGCGGATTACTTCTGGCTCATGCGAGTGAATGCTGGCCATCCGCCGAAGCCACGGTATTGCGCTCCGAGGTAGAGGTTTTCGGCGGTGGGGCTGATACTCACAAGCGGAACTACGCGGAGGCCGACTATGAGTTTTCCGTCGATGGCAAGGTTTATACAGGAGATCGCATCAAGTTTGGGTATTCAAAAACAGGCAGTCGCTTCACAGCCGAAGGCCTCGTGAAACGCTACCGCAAAGGCAAAAAAGTGCCGGTTTACTACATGCCCGACGATCCAAGGCAGTCCGTGCTTGAGCCGAGTGTGCCATGGAAAGACGCGGGTTGGCCGATAGTTGGTTTGATAATCCTCGGCATCGCCTGGGCCGTAATCCCAGTGGGGCGGGATGAACGTGAGGTGGCGAAATAAGATTCGCCTATTTCCTCGCAGAATTCTATTCACCTGTTACCTGGCTCCGCGAACATACATTTCTTAGAGCGCCCCTCGATTGGTATACTGGGATGTGGAGTTCATTCCAACGCTGATGGGCCCAAACTATCTAAAACAGAACACGCCGAAGCTGGTAAGCCCGGTCTCGCTTCGAGTCACTTGACTTCCCTGATTCGAACCCGTAGCCTTCCACCGAGGCTCTCGGATCGGGCTACTAGGTCTCTAACGTTCGGCTTACAAAAACAGGACGAGATTATAAATGAGCCAATCTTCACATAGCGTATTATTAAACCAAGTTAATAGGCGAGAGGAGCTTTACAAAAGATGACGATGAAAAAGTCGGTAACACCATATTGGGCGAGATTTCTCGGAGCCTTTGCCGGACTAATCATAGCGATTCTTGTCTTGGAGTTCGCCGGGTTTTCACCTAATCGCTGGATCGTGACTGGCATCTACGCAGCAAGCGCGTGGGCTGGCCTAATGGTTGCCGGATTCCTCGCGTCTCGAAAGTAGCCATTTACCATCTCCGCCTTCATGCTCCGTAGGCACTGAAAGAAATCAAAATGAGGAATTTAGAGAAGTTGCGTAACAAGATTGCACCCTGGCAGCCAGCGATATTTTGCGGGGCGTTGGCTGTGCTCACAACAATCGGGAATCTTTGGGGCTTTGCGGTCTCGGGCTCAGAAAGCGTCGCAACGGGGACATTCATTCTGTTCATGCCGACGTGCTTCTATTTCGTTGGTGTATACCTCACTGCATTGAGAAAAGAGAACGCTGAACTGCGGAAGCGACTGGACGCGATAGATCGACCAGAAAATGAAAACGCCGAACAAGGTGGTGGTGGACAATCGGCTACTCGATCCGAGTTGAAATGACCCTCTTTACTACAACACTTAACCCTGTTTCGAGGTGGCGCTCCCAGTAGCCGCTGCCAGACCTCAAACGTTCTCCATAAAAATGAAAGCTAACATGAAATGCTCCAACTGCGGAGCCGAGATGTCCAACCTAAGCATGAATTGGGGCCGCAAGCAGCTGTGGTTCATCATCCCGTTCATGTTGCTGGGATTTTTACCCTTGATAAAGATGAGCTTCTTTAAGGGCGATGTGACGAAGGATTTAAAGATCAGCGACATTCAGACTCGCGTTTCTGGTTACTCGCTGGAAGTAGTCGGCATAATCACCAACACGAGCAATCGCGAGTGGTCCGGCATTACAGTTGAAGCTGAGTTTTTTGACGCTTCGGGAAAGTTTATTGACGAGGCAAGCGACTACATTCGTTCAGACATTGCAGGTAACGCAAAGGAGTATTTTAAGATCACCGTTCCATCACCGCCAGACGAAGCCCTCAATGGAGCAATGAGGCCAATTGTCAAGGTATCAAGCGGCCACACCAGCCCATTCTAAACAAGATAGGAGAACAAGCCGCATCATTCAATCCCTAGGGGCACCGTGAGCATCGCTTTCCCTCGCTCCTAGGGATGGATGTGCTTGGCGTTTGCCATACAAAAAGACCCCCAACTTGTAATTGCAGACACACGGATCGCGCGGAATCTTGAACATATGTCAACCAGAAATTCCAACTGGCATCAAGTGCGCAGATTGGTGACTCCAGAAAACAGATTTTTGACAAAATGAAGAATGGCGAATGTTCCAAGTGCGGTTCAAAGGAAGTTTTTCGAGGGTCCGAGCACGGTCGCAGCGGATGTAATACAAATGAATTCATCCGAGTAGCGTATATGACCAAAGTGGAGTTGACTCACTACGTGTGCGGCGAATGTGGCTACACAGAGAGCTACATCGAAGATCCTAAGGGATTGAAAGTGGTTAGAAGCAAATTTACCCAGTTGTAATGAACTTGGACCGCCGAACGGATAAGCCGAACAAGGTGGTGGTGGACAATCGGCTACTCGATCCGAGTCGAATTTTCACCGTGACTAAAACTCTCAATCCACAGTCAACGCGCGGCCGCCGTCAAGCATTTGGTATGCTATAAAGTTCGGCCAAGAGAATAGGCAAAACAACTCCATGAAAATTACCATCAGCAAGTTTTTCAAGATTGGCTTTATAAGTTCACTGCTTGTTCTTGCAGGGTGTTCGGAGGAAAAAGCGGGTAGACCGCCTGAAACGGACACAAAACAAACAGAAGCTGAGACGGCAGATCTGGAAGAAACGGATTCGGAAGAGACTGATCCATCCAAGACGGTGCTCGGGCCACTTGATGTTTACTATACCGTCCAAACAGGACCTTCGTCGACTGCTGGAACAGGCAGAATACCGATGAAGGCCAGTGCGATCCATTTCTTCGACACCTACATAGTCGTTGAAGCGCCTGAATCTGGCGGTCGCGTCTTTCCAAGTAACAAAATCATAGACTTCGATTGGCGCGGGGGCGGTCGAATAGAGCCCGCCAAGGAAGCTGAAGGTGAAAGGCAGGCGCCAGAATAACGATGTCGAACAATCGGGAGCGCATCCACACTTCTGTCAAAAATCAGTCTCCCGAAAGCTTCCTGACAAATCACTTTCAACCCGAACCAATCACCCTAAACTAAACTCAAAGAGACCGAGCTTTTCGTGTCCACTTTTACGGGGGAGTTCCAGTCTTACAGAAGAAGCAATTTCTCTTGCGCCCCCACTGCCGTTCGTTTCTCGGTTTCGGCAACTTCAACTACAGCTGACCCGTGCCGGTGAACGGCATCAGTTCACCCGCAGGGCAACATAGCCAACGCGCCCGTTGGTGCAGAGGTAGACCTTGTTCATTCCCTTGTGCAGCATCTTGCGTGCCTCGTCGAGGGAGCCGATGCGCTGGTCGTTGATCTAGATGAGCACCATGCCGGTGGAGTGCAAGCCCGCGTAGTCGGAGGCGGCATCGATATCCGTGATGACGAGGCCGGTGACGCGGCGCAGCACTCGTGGTCGCGACGCAGGTCGTCGTCGAGCGATGCGGGCACTGGCAAGTTCACCGTGACGATGGAATGGAAGAAATCGATCGATCTGGTCAACTTTTCCTAGCAGAAAAAGCAATTCCCTACCATTTTAGTAGTCTAATCATGCAAAAGTAAAAATGCCAGCTACCGACTCATCTTCCAGTGTCTTCGCCACCACTCACTGGTCCAATATTCTCGCGGCGAAACAGAGCGATACCCATGCCGCCGAGGCCCTCCAAACCCTTTGCCAAAACTACTGGTATCCGCTCTATGCCTGGGTCCGACGCGAGGGGCATCCGCCACATACTGCCCAGGACCTGACTCAGGAGTTTTTTGCCAGTTTGCTGGAAAAAGAATGGTTACAATCAGTTGGTCCCGAGAAAGGCCGGTTTCGCACTTTTCTACTGGTGGCAATGAAGCGTTTTTTGATCAACGAATGGCACAAAATGGCAGCCGCAAAGCGTGGCGGAAACATCACACACGTGCCGCTGGACTCAGAAGAAGCAGAGCGACGTTTTGCCGCCGAACCCGAACTGGCGCCGGATGCTACCTACGAACGCCGCTGGGCGATGACGTTGTTGGAGCAAACCTTGACAGCCCTGGAAGAGGAATTCGCCTCCTCTGGAAAAGCTGACGATTTTCATGCTATGAAAGCCTGTTTGACCATGGATCGCGGAGAGATTTCGTATGCAGACTTGGCGAAGCAGACCGGTTCCAACGAAGGCGCGATGCGCGTCGCGGTGCACCGTATGCGGAAGCATTACCGGTCTTTGTTTCGCGAGCACATTGCCGCCACTCTCGCAGATGGAGAAGATGTTGAAACAGAGATGCGCCACGTCGTCAGTGTTCTTGGTTCCGCCTGAAAAATGGTAAAAACTTTGTAACAAGCAGGAGAAAAACCTGATTTACGAGGTGGAAGCTATGAATACTGAATCTACTACTACCTGTCCCAAATGCGGAAAATCTTTACTGGAAGACACTCCGCAAGGGCTCTGCCCAGCCTGTCTCGCTGCTGCTATCAATTTTGATACCGAAACTGTCGGGGCCCCTGGTGTCCATGCCGCCTCGACAATGTCGCCCGAAGAGCTGGCGCCGCATTTTCCTCAGCTCGAGATTATCGAATATCTCGGCCGCGGCGGGATGGGTGTGGTATATAAGGCCAGACAAAAGTCGCTGAATCGCCTGGTGGCTCTGAAATTGTTGGCTCCCGAACGGGCGGATGATGCCAAGTTCGCCGAACGATTTGAAAAGGAGGCCCATGCACTTGCCGCGCTGAATAACCCTGACATTGTCACTATTTATGACTTCGGCCAGGCAGCTGGTTTCTATTTCCTGCTCATGGAATACATCGATGGCGTAAACCTGCGCCAGGCGATGCAGGCCGGACGCTTTACTCCGGAGCAGGCGCTGGCCATTGTGCCCCCGGTGTGCGAAGCGCTGCAATACGCCCACGAGCAGGGCATTGTCCATCGTGATATCAAACCGGAGAACCTGCTGATGGACAAGGACGGCCATGTCAAAATCGCCGACTTCGGGATCGCTAAAATGATAGATGCGGAAGCACCCGCGGCAGGCGAAGTTGAGCTGTCGCAGCCCTTCGGAACTCCGACGTATTCTGCCCCCGAACAAACCGAAGATCCAGCGCACGCGGATCACCGGGTAGATATTTATTCGCTTGGCGTCGTCCTGTATGAACTCCTCACCGGCGAAGTCCCTCAGCAACTTCCGGAGCCACCTTCGAGCCGGGTGCAGGTGGATGTTCGGCTCGATGAAATCGTTTTAAGAGCGCTGGAAACCAAACCGGAAATGCGCTTTGCCACTGCAGGGGAGTTTCGGACGCAGTTAAGTGAAGTTACTGTCTCTCACTCCAAACCTGCCACTTTAAAGTCAAGCACATGCTACGTCAGTTCGCCAGACCACCTGGCAAATTTTATCGGGCGGTTCATTTATGTCTATACCGGTAAAGGCAAGCTGCAGCTCGATTCGAATCAGCTCACGTTTTACCAGTCCAATAGCATTAAAACCGTAATACCACTGGATGCCATCCGCGATCTCAGCACCGGCATGTATCCCACGTCGGCTGCCCCGTTTGGGCTGATGTTTATCAGTATCACCTGGGAGGAAAGCGGGGTAACCAGACAGCATTTATTCACCCCGAATCAGGGACCTTTCAAAACGGTATGGCAAACTAACGAATTCGTCGCTGACTGGTTCACCGCGATACAGGATGCTGTCCGTCAACCTTTCGGTTTGATGCCACCCACCACTCCCGCCGACGAACTCAATGTTCCGCAGGGAAAGCGCTATCCCTGGTTGTTTCTTATTTTTGGCAGCCTGTTGACACCTAGCCTCATCTTTCTTTTCGAAGATGGTGCCAAGACGTTTATTGCCGCAGAGATCACCCTGATAGTGCTGACTGCGCTGTTGTTATTAATTTCCCGCGGCAAAGCCTCTGCTTCAGGGAAACGTTCTCACTGACAGGTGCACCCCATCATCCCCGAATACGAGGTGACTCGGGGGCGGGAGGGGCGCTAAAAGCGAATTCTATCAACCCGCTTTTTCCCGCCCACCGATCCGGCTCGACGGCTACCTCAGGGGCCGCCCGTAAAAAACAAACACCTAGCAGCCAGCAATTTCGAGAAAGATGGTTACCTTTTGAATTGGGGACCTTATCCATGGATGAAAAGGGACGAAAACGCCCAAGAACTGACAAACCAACACCATACCTAACCTACAAGAGAAACTCTAATGAACACTATTTATAAAGCCATCTGCATGACGCTCGGATTCGTGGCGATGACCTCTTCGGTAGCGCTAGCCGAAGAATCGCTTCGCCCGCTGGATACAAGAACCCGGTGCATTGTTTTATTGCGCGAATGTCTCGTTTTGTTTGAAAAAAAAGATGTGAATGGCATTTTTCAAAATGTCGTGGACAACGGCGTTATCATCTTTTCCGATCCCGGTTCAGATTCACCCGATGTGACGCCAGATGGGTTTGAAGATGGCGATGTCGACCTTTTCTTCAAAAAATGCAGGGCCGAGAAGTTGGCCTATCGTATATTCGACCGGATCCAGTTCTCCGACCTGGTGACGGACAAGGAGCCTATCACCGTAAGCAACAAGAGGACCGGGAAGGTTCACAAGGCGAAAAGTCACACGCTCAAGATCAAGCTGTCTTTACACGAAAGCGATCTGCAGCGCATTGCCAATAATCCCATTGACGGTGTCAAAATGGAGGAGGTAGAGGCGCTTATAGACAAGCCGCAAATCCTAGATTTGCAGTTCGTTCAGATAGCAGACAAGATTTATTGGAAACCATTCAAGTGGTAGCCTTAGAGACGCATTAATCAATACTTACACCTCAAAGAACGTATGCCGACCTCATCCATCAACTGGCTTCCTATCCTGATCGTCTTCGTTGCTCCTTTTGCCATTGGAGTGACGATGGTGCTCGTATCGTTCCGGCTTCGGAAGAACTGGATACGCTGGACCACTCGTGCGACTGGCCTGTTTTTCCTATGTGGGTTTCTCGCCGCTGTGGTGTCTAACGCACCCTACCTGTGGGCACGACACCTTGAAGCCAGATGGCAGCCGGCAGATCCGAAGACGAAGGTAGAGTTGGAGTCGTTTCTCTCGCTCTATTCTCAGCGCGACATCCAGCCGTCAGAGTCGGACTGGGGCAGCCATCACCAACTTCAATCAGGGGAACGCATGACCCAGTATCTTCTGCTTTGGAATGCTCCCTTGGAAGTGGTTTACACAAGCAGCAACACGATCGTTGAAATTCACACGTCCTATGAGTAAAACCTCGAACAAGACCGCGCAGGCAACGTCGCTAAGCGCCGTGCCTGACCTTAAACGTTCTGCCAGAAATCGAATTCGCTACCTTGCTCTGCTCTTCGACCGGCCATTAGAATATGAACATTGATACACCTTAGGCTTTAGACCATGAGGAAACTTTAACATGCCAATCATTCTTCCACCGATCACTCGTCGTCAATTCATCAAGGGCTCGATCGCGCTTGGCGGCACAGCGATGGTGGACTCTCGTGCGTTAGGCTCCTCCGAGGATAGCGAACGTTCTGAGTTGGATCAGAACCGAATTGCTTTGCTTGCGGATACGCACATCAGTGCCGATCCAGATCATGTTTACCCGGGGACGAAGTGGCCTGGTTCACCCGTCAAGGAGGGCGAGCACGAAAGCGTGCATATTGCGGAATGCCTGGCAGAGGCGGGCAAAAGCGTTATCGCACTCGAACCTCGGCCGGCTCACCTGATCATCAATGGTGACTGTGCTCTCAGCAGAGGCACAGAAGCTGAGTACAAAGAGTTGTTAAGGCTGGTTGAGCCAATTCGTGCGGCAGGCATCACAGTTCATGTGACGATCGGAAATCACGACAATCGTGGCAACCTTTGGAGATTGCTGCCTTTCCTGAAGAAAGAGCAAATGGGCGTTCAGGCTGGAGTGATTGAACTGCCCCACGCGAACCTCATACTATTAGATTCGGGAAGAAAAGGAGTCCTGGGAGAGGAACAGCTGAGCTGGCTCGCGGAACAACTCGATGAACGGCTGGATAAGCCAACTCTCATCTTTGGTCACTTCAACCCATATCCTAACCGCGGCGTGCGTCCCATCAAGGGCATGCAAGATGGGGCATCTCTGTTGAAACTTCTTGCCGAACGAAAACACGCCAAGGCTTATTTCTATGGTCACACGCATGAGTGGCAGTATGATCGATTCGACCATCTTCATCTCATCAACCAACCGGCGGTCAGTTATTATTTTGGGAAAGGCCATGCGCATGGTTGGGTCGATATGAAGCTCACTGAGGCTTCCGCTGACCTAGAGTTGCGCTGCATCGACAGCGAGCACATTCAGCACGGTGATCAGAGACAGATCAGTTTCAAGGATACTCACGTCAGGCCAAGAGAAGATAAGCCCATACGTGTTCGTGTTGCCTGTTATAATGTTGAGTTCGGCAGGAGCACAACCCCCGAACAAGTTGGGGAGATGCTTAAACCATACAACTTGGACATTATTGGGTTCAATGAAGTTCCAGGTGGCGACTGGACTGCTCGCGTGGGCAGGGTTCTGGAAATGAAGCACAGCTATGTAGGCAAGGTTTCATCTGCAAACCACAAGGACAAATACAAATCGATTCTCAGCAGGACGCTGTTAGGTAGTTCTGAGGAATACACGCTCACGGGGCGCGGCTGGAATCCCGCATCGGTTGTCAGAGCTACAACTGAGATTGGTGGTGCTACATTCGCGTTTTACTCGCTGCATATCTGCAAATCGCGCGCAGATGATGGCCATGCGCATAGCCTTGCCACCAAGGTTCTAAATGCGGAGGAAACTGAGAGGGTTATCGTCGTTGGGGATTTCAATAACAACATTGGCGACGCTGCTATGAAAACGGTGGAGGGGGCAGGATTTAAACCAACGTGGAACGATCTGAAGATCGATGTCTCCAAGGAGTTTACCTACAACGCTCAGAACCCCGAAAAAAATCTCGGTGTAATCGATCACATTTTGTACAAGAAACTGTCAGCAACCCGGGCAGCAGATGGAGGCATAATCGAACTTGGGAAGCCTTTGTCTGACCACAAGCCGATCTGGGCAGAAATAGTATTTCCTCAAAAACTTTCAGTGCCAGATAACCAGCCAGCAGAGCAAGGCGGCGCTGACCAACCCGCTACCGGCTCGGAATCGAAGCCTTAGGGTAAAGAGAAATCTAAACAAAAACCGGAGGGACGCCCCCAGTAGCGGGTGGCAGGCCTTCGACGTTAAGCAGAGAGGCAGATCCTCGGGTCCGGTATGCGGGAGCTCTCCCCACTGGATAAAAGGAGATTGGATCGTCTGTGGAACGGCGAATGTTTCCGTGTTGCTGGCATGTTCGAGTATGACTCCGGCGTGGGGCACTGTCTCAATAAGGAGGCTCCCGATCGGCCTTGATGCAATGCTTGGCGCTTTGCTTGCTTCCCAGCATCAGGCCACTCTTTTGGGAATATATGGCACGATTACTCTTCTGATGTTTGGTTCTGCTTCTCGCTCTGCTTTGAATGTGGGACCATACTCGCGTTCAATTAATGCAGCTGGCCCTCTTTGGTGTTGCATTGAACAGGGTTTGATCGGATGTCTTGCGAGTTGTGATTGCCCTCTCCGAACTGGGCCAGCCTTCTGAATCGCTGGCGAACTATGCTTCCGAATTTTTCGGAGAGAGCGGAGCTTTGTCCGGGCTGAAGGATTTTGAGTATCGCCGCCAGCAGCAGCAGATGGCAGTCGCAGTAGGAGAGGCTCTCGACGAGGAACGCCCTCTCGTCGTCGAAGCGGGAACGGGGGTCGGAAAATCGCTGGCCTACTTGGCTCCGGCGGTGAAGAAGGCGATCTCGGAGCGGCGGAAAGCAATCGTCTCGACCCACACGATCAATCTCCAGGAGCAGCTGATCGAAAAGGATATCCCGCTGCTGCGGACCGTTCTCGATGAGCCGTTTCGGGCTTTGCTTTTGAAAGGCCGACGCAACTATCTTTGCCCGGAGCGTCTCCAGAGCGCGATGTCGGGTGGGGGAGACATGTTTTCGTCTTCGGAGTTGGAGGAAATC
>Ga0222715_10002290_pt1 | contig 17652 bp, 9 predicted proteins | sample C33_9DmetaG_FD_165056 | JGI IMG/M metagenome (GOLD analysis project Ga0222715, IMG submission 165056) | Estuarine water microbial communities from San Francisco Bay, California, United States - C33_9D | ecosystem: Environmental > Aquatic > Marine > Unclassified | place: USA: California... | reverse complement strand
CCTCTGTTGTGTTCAACACGAGCGAGTGATGAAAACGATGGCGCCGCTGAGACGAAAGCGAAGAAAGAGTTCCAAACGGTATAGATTCAACAAATTCGAGATTCATTCATTCTTTTTTCTTTTTTTCACCGCGTTTGCATTATAAATAACACACGTGTGTATTGTACTAAATTCTATCGCACACGCATCTCACCCGCCTCCAATTTGTCGCTTGAGTTGCATCATCGCGTTGATTGCTTCGCGTGTCTCCTTCGCGTCATCGCCGAGCACTTGACGTGCAATATTGATCGCCTGCGCCGTAACTTTCTCAGAGTCCGCTGGTTGACCTAATTCAAATAAGCATCGACCCAAGAACAAGAGCGAGCTCACGCCTTGTTGCGCTCCAGGTTTCGTGCACCTGCCGTCGCCAATCTTGCACTCTGCGGCTATCGCGAACGCTTCCGCAGCTTTTCTAGTGATCTCTTGTGCATCAGATTGTGCGGTTTTAGCGCGATGGAAATACGATGCACCCAACAAGTGCAACGCCACACCTTGCATCTCCAAGTCATGCTGTAACATTCCAGACGCCGTGAGCAACGGACGTTCCGCTTCCTTATATTCTTGCGTAACGAAGAGTTGATTACCCAAGGTGAGCAACATTTGCCCGACATCATTTGCGCCCTTCGTTACTTCAGGACCATTTTTGCCCTTCTTGATGCTCCATCTGTCGCCAACGCGGAGCAAAAGCTGAATAATTTGTTCGTCATCTTCTGTCACTTTGCTTGGGTCGATCGGTACGACGCTGACGTCGCTCAAGTCGCCGTCCTGTGCTTTGGACTTGTACGAGCCCAAGAGAGACGGATGCCACGCAAGTTCAGACCAGTCTTTGGCGTCCTCGCCGCGCTGCACGCCAATGGGTGTGAATCTATCAGCGTACGACACTGTTCGCGCCGTCGCCGCGACAGCCTTGCGTAAGTATCGAACAGCCATCTTTGGCTCTTTCGCGCGCAAGTAAAGCGCAGCAACTGAGTCATATACGTTGTGAATTAATGTCTCACCTTTGGGTCGTAAGCCATGCGCTTGCAATCGCGTCAAACACTCGACGAATTTACCCGCGCGCAACTCTGCGGCTTCGACAAATTTGCCAGCGTCAGACAACCCGCTCGCTCGTTCCTGCAACGCAATACCCGTCGCAGACAACAGCGCCGTCGTACATTCATCACCATCGCTCGCCGCCTTCCGTATACCATCCTCCCATGCATCACAGAGTTGCGCGTGACGTTCAAAATCCTTTCTAAATCGACACAACATCACCCGGTGCGCAAATTTATCAGCGTACGTCGCCACGCCTTCATCCTCCACCGCTTTCGCCGCCGCCTTATAATGCCCCTCCGCATCCGCAGCCTTACCAAGCTTATTCTCGCACGTCCCCAACCACGTGTACGCGTCACCCAACTCCATGTTCTCCCCCTCAAGCACCGCTCTCAAGTAATCTGGTTCCGTCGCATCCCCGCGCTTCGCCATCGCGACCGCCTGTTGAAAAATCTGTTCCGCCACCGCAATCGCCTGCTCATGCTGCAACTTGAACAGCGCCGCGCCGGCTTGCATGAGATATCTCGACGCCTCTTTCCCCTTACCGCTTCGCCGACAGCTCTCGGCGCGTCCGATGACTTCGCACACCGCTTGACGGTCGATCGCGTTGGCTGGGATCTGCGTCATCACCGCGCGGGCGAGCGCCTCCATCGCGAGACGCGTGCGTCGCGCGCACCCGTGGGCGATTCAAGCGACCGCGCGTGCGTGCGTGCGTGCGTGCGTGCGTGCGTGCGCGTACGCGTGCGTGCGCGGGCTCTCGCGTCGCGCTCTGTCGTGGCGCTGTGTCTCAGTGCTCAATCTTCACGCGCTCGATCGCCACACGCGCACGCGCGCGCCGCACGCTCGCGAAGCGCGGTGCGCGACGCGAGATTGATTTGCGCGTCTCATTCGCGTCGCGCTCGGCGCGCGGCGGTCGACGCGTCGTGGCGCGCGCGGCACCGCGCGGGGTATGGGTTGGTTTAAAATCACACAGCCGCGGGGTCGAATGGGCGACGGGCGACGCGCGATGGGCGCGGATGTCGCTCGTGGGCGCGCGAAATGGCGCGCGAAAAGGCGCGTGATGGTGATGTTCATCGCGGCGATCGCGGCGGCGTGCGTGTCGTGGTCGCACGGGGTGACGGTGCAGCCGCCGAGCGCGTCGTTTGCGACGAGCGACAGACGCTTCGCGGAGGGCGACGGGGCGCTGGCGCTGGCGACGGCGCAGTTTACAATTGCGCAGGGCATACCTGCGAGGGCGATTGTTCAAGCTAAGTTGCGAATTGTCAACGCCGAGGATGGTGCGGTGGAGGCGTTGGCGGTGACGGTGCCGTATTCGTACGCGGCTCGGGTGACGTCGTCGTACGACGCGTCGACGTCGACGCTGACGATTGCAAGTCCAGAGCTCGTTGGCGATGCCGTGGATGACGATGGAAACGAATTAGCGACCGTATCAATGTTAGAGACGTTGAAGACAGTGAAGTATACGAATACTGGGACGAACATAGCGCTGACGTCTAGAGGCGTGACTCTGACAGTTACGGATGCCGACGGACGCGAAAGCGCGCCCACCGCAGTGCTCATCAAAATGTCGCGGAGTAACATTGGGCCAGTTTTAGATTTAAATGGCGTACGCACGGGTACGACGTACACGGTATCCATGTCGGAGAAGGAGCGGATGGTTGGTGTTAGAATGAGCGACGTCGACTTTGTGTGCTCAGACGTTGACGACAAAATTATGCAAGAGGCGTTAGTGCGTCACACTGATTCTAATCCATTTCCAGACGGCGCGGGCGAATACATTTCCGCCGATACCTCAGGAACGAGCATAGTTGCGACGTGGAATGCGAATGATAGGAGAATGAGTTTGACGGGATTCGATACGGTGGAAAATTACTGCAAAGTCATCGGCACTCTTCGATATCAAAATCGGGGTGTCGTCGACACTGTTACTGGTGCACAGAATCAAGTTTCAAACGATTTACAGTTCACGGCAGGGGATAGATCGTTTGCCGTGACGTTTACTGATCCTAGTGGTGCGCAAGCAGAGTCGACTGTAACCATTTCCGTCGTCGCGATTACTCGTCAGGGCGACGCGCAACGTGATGAACTTATTGTTGATCCAGCGTATTGCAATGGAAAGGGTACACGTACAGTTGTTTCGGGATTATCAGCATGTACGTGCAACGATGGTTACTCTGGAGATGAGTGCGAGACGCACGTGTGCTCAGAACAAGGTATTTATGATTCTGGTACCGGGCTATGCGCGTGCATCGATGGCTTTTCTGGCGATGGATGCGCAACAGTGTGCTCTTCTCGTGGCTCTTACAACGCCACCACATTAATTTGTGACTGCAATGTTGGGTTCACAGGTAGAGATTGTAGCGTCTCTTGCGGTGATTGTTCAGCTGAAAAAGGTACGTGTTCGCTCACAACTGTTTCAGAAGCCTCATGGGATGCGGCGACTCAAACGTACTTGACCCAAGAAGCGCAATGTACGTGTCTTGAAGGATGGGCTGGCGCTGACTGTACTTCCGAGTGTCCATGTGCGTCAGAGCCTCTTGGACAGCGCGGTACATGTGGTGCGGACGAAAATGGCTTGGGCGTATGTATTTGTGATGATGGTTATACGGGCGCCGATTGTACCATATTTTGTACGACGACGTGTGGTCTATATGGCAAATGCTATGCCCCCGCCGAAGTCGCGGGCGGAATTAAAGATGAGTTACTTGCCATTATGGCGAATACTACTATTGGCGGTATAGATGCGCGCACACTTGTGGCGATGTCTTACCAAACGAGCATTACTACGCTGTGTGAGTGCTTGCCTGGCAGCGATGGTAAACTTGTATTTTCGGGACCTCAGTGCCGAGACGCGTGCGCTGATTGTGTGCATGGTCTATGCGATGAGAATGCTGCGTGTGCCTGCTTCGACGGCTACACGGGAGCTGATTGTTCAGCCGAATGTGCGGGACATGGGGTACTTACATATCTATCGTCAACTGAGATTACAACTCTTACCGATAGATTTCCTGACGCCACATCGACGGGGATTCTCAATACTACGGCGTTGTATGGCTATAATCAAGTCAGCGGCAGCATTGTGTCTGAATTAGCGTATTGTGATTGCGAAGCAGGTTGGACTGGTGACTACTGTGACGTCCCTTGCGATGACTGCTCACAGTTTGGCTCATGCTCTTTTAACGGAACTTCAGGCATTTGCAAGTGTCAAGACGGTTATACCGGTCCGGATTGCTCTATACCTTGCGTACCATGTTCAAATGGTGTTTGCGGATCAACGGAAGGGGTCTATGGTAGTTGCATTTGCGAGGCAGGTTGGGCAGGATATGACTGCTCGGTGGAATGTGGCGACGAAACTGTCGGTTCGCAAGGTACAAGAAATTTGGTTGGCGCCACAGAAGGCTTGGGTTTACTCGGTTCTACTGTTACTTGCGATTGTAACATCGGATTTGCTGGTCCCATGTGCCAGTACGAATGTCCATATCCGTTCAATTCGGATAACGGAGTTTGCGTCATCAAGGATAGCGCTGATGCTGATTTTGCGCTACCATGGGTCACAGAGATCGTCTGTAAACCTGGCTGGACCGGCTTACCTTCTAACGCGAATCGTCTAGCAGCTGATAGTGTCAGTCGCGGGCGCGACTGTAATTTGGCGTGCGATACATGCATCTATGGCACGTGTCAAGACGACGGTGAGTGTGTATGCGATTATGGATATATTTGGCAGCCAGCGACACGAAGCTCATCTAGCGCTGGCTCACAGAGAGCCACTGTTCCATACCCTTGGTGGGGACAAAGTCCAGTCCCGGTATTAGAAGCATCCACTGTCGGTGGCACAACGTCTGTGTTTTATGATGCCAACTATCACACCTGTGCGGTGCCGCACCCGTGCAGTATGAATGGCGAATATATCAATGCAACGTGCGCGCCTGGTTTCAGTTTCGTTGCAGGAACTGGGAGCGCATGGCAAGATGTCGACCCGAACGCGAGAGGGGGATATGGATGTTTAGGCGCGATTGACGCGCAAGGCGCTTGCGTCGGTTCCGAGTTCAAAATGGCAATGCCGTACGTGACTGTTAGAACAGATGGCTCACTCGTGCGAGATGACTCGGCGTTGACATCGCACGAATCATGGGGCGTCATCACTGGCGGCGTGTGCGTACCCGATGATCCAGCAAATGCCGCCAATATGCCAATATCTGGCGGATACTGTTTGTGTGATGCGATCTCCCTTGGTCGTGTTGAGTTTCCAAGTTCGCAGTCAATCTCAGGTGGAGTGTACGATTCATATTGGCAAGGATGGGCAGGCGCTTCATGTGATATTCCTTGCGAACCATGCTCTCAGAATGGCGTGTGCGATTCAACGACAGGTAAATGTACGTGCAAAGATGGCTGGACTGGATATCGATGCTTGACACCGTGTGAAACGTGCGTTCATGGGACTTGCCAATATGATGGCAGTTGCCTTTGCGATGGAACGCGCCGCCTTCGTGATCACTCGTTCGCTTTGCGCTTGGATCGCGACCCTTACTACGCCACCAAAGGCATCTTAGAGGACGGGACTTATATACACCCTCAGTATATGAGCGCGCTTAGTGTGGAGGATTACATTTGGGGAGTGGAGAATGCGTGTGAAAATCGCCAAGAATGTAGCGGTCGAACTTTGGACACGCAGTTGCCATTTCGACCAAACGAAACATATTTTCGATACGCAGTGACAACTTCGCAGTCCTCTTCATCGAATAGCTCCGCGTATGAGGCACTTATACAGCAATATCAGGAAGATATTGTCGGCATTCCAGAATCGATGAAAAATGACACAATTTGTACCACATTAGATTACGGTATGAATGAACAAGTTGGCACGTGTTACAGTCTGCTGACGAGTTCAAATTGTGGCGATGACTGGGATGCCGCAAACCCGTGGGATTGCGACGATATGTTGAAGGCCCATTATCTGCAGAATCGTAAAATGCTCATCGGAGAAGCGCGAATCAATCTCAAAATTGCTACAGATTCCTCCGACGCCGAGCGTTGGTACCAAAATGCAAAAAATGAACGACAGCGCCTCTTGAATGTGTTTCTTCCTGGTCGATACAACCCTTCTTCAGGAGTGTACGAAATAACTCGTACATCTGGTGCTGATTCAAAGATGCTATGGGTCGTGAACCAACTGATTCATGGCGTGAATTCGGGTCTTACAGGCGCCTACACTGGCGAAACATGCAACGTAGCTTGCAATGCGTGTGACCCCGATCATGGAACGTGTCAGTTAGATGGTTCGTGCGAGTGCGAAAGTGGCTGGTATGGAGAAAAGTGTGACATACCATGCAAGTGCTACAAAGAGTACACGACAAATGCAGATGGAAGTTTGGCGGAAGTAGTGAAAACAACCGCGCATGGCGTGTTGATTAAATCTTGGGGCACTTGCGCGCGTGATGGTTCATGTTTGTGCGGAACAGATGATGGTGGCGTGCAGTATTCTGGTGAAGATTGTTTCACGCCTTGCGCACCTTGCCACAACGGCTTGTGTCAGCCCGATAGTAGTTGTCTGTGTGACAAAGGCTGGTTGGGCGCAACGTGTGACGTCAGAAATTTTACGGAGTGCATGCCATGCAACTATGATCGCGGGTCGTGTTTATCCGACGGAACTTGTAAATGTGACGTTGGTTGGACTGGACTGCGTTGCGACATAGAGTGCAATCCATGTGTAAATGGCTACTGCCAAATGGACGGGTCCTGCTCGTGCAAGCCTGGGTGGTCATTCATAGATTGTTCGCAAGCAAATCCGACAGAGTTCATTGTTAAATCAGATTTTACCGACGGCCCCGAGGGCTGGACAGTTTACAATAATTCATGCCCGGGGACGTTTGCATCATCGATATTTGACACCAATAAGTATGATCCTTTCGCCGTACATTCAGAATTGCTGATGCGTGGAGAGTGCAACAACGCGTTTAGTGGCGGCGATAGTGGTTTACTTTGGGAAGGTATAAGTGGGCATTTACATCTTACTGATAAGCTACCGGGAGACGGGTTGAGCGAGCTCGCATATTTACGGGCACCTGCGAAATTCACCGGCGACTTGCTCATGCAAAATGCGTATGGCGCATCGATTACGTATTCACTACACCTGGTGGCGCCTGTTGCGAACGCAGCGTCAAACGCAGGATCACAACACGTCGAAGATGCCCAAACATCAGCGTATGATATAATTCTGATGGGAGGTCGACCCAGATATCGTCTCGATGTACCCGTGTGGGGAACTAAAGAACAAGTTTATGAATGGAGTCGTGAGTATTTTCCAGAGCTTGGATTGAACTTGAACATGGCGCGCACGCAACTGATTGCCATCGTAGAACAGTATCTGAGCACGCCGCAAGTGTTTTTGGGGTACAAAGTCAGTTCAAGCACGAAGGGCTACCCTCCAAGTGCGTGTTCATCCGGAACGTGTGGCTTGAATTTTAAAGTCGACATCACCGAGGTCGGAGGTGCGTGGAAGAATATTCCACCGATGTTGTCTGGCTTTAAGTGGTCAAACGACCCTGCGGTGCACTATCTTGACGGCACCGTGTACTCGGATAGAACTGATGGGGTTCCATACGATCCCTTCCAGGGCTTCACTTCGACCAACTTTGATGTGAATAACATCAACATCAACAACGCGACAACCGGTCGAAGCGATGGTGGAACAGTGCAATTAGAGTCAAGCGTGCGCGTTCTCGATCAAGACAGATTGACATTCGACGTGTATCCGGAAGTCTACGCTGCAATCGTCGCAAATCGTCGATCGAGAACCAACCAAGTTGCAAGTTTCAGTGAAATCATTTGGTGCTTATCTTCAATGGCTGAAATTCTCGTTCGGGCGGATTACTACGTTCAAGAGGCGGCGGACCCCTCCGTCAAAGTCGTTGGTGAGTCGATCCGTTTTGATTCCTTCGGCATCGGCACGTACACAGAGTCAGCGGACGCTGGAATGAATGCCATGATTGAGCTATTCAATTATTACAGACAGTACAAGGATGATTACAATGTTGCATATCTTGAGGAGGTGTACGCAAATATGCGGCCAATTGTTTGCCTTGGTAAATGGTATCGTACCGGTGATCCGGATCCGGTTCTCGGCGACGCATGTCAGCAGGACTTGACTACGTTGCGCGCGACGTGCGCTGGGGCTTTCGACACGATTACGAGCGAACTGGGCGATTATTGTGTCATTTCATGTCCCGGTTACAATTCAACCGCAGGTACAACGTGTTCTGGTTTCGGAACATGCGATCTTGACGATTCTGATGAACCAGCGTGCACGTGCCAAACCGGTTATTCAGGAACGGATTGTTCCGTGTCAAGTTAGGGCTTTTTAGCAAATATAGAATCGGTGTAAAACATCCTTTAGTCTAGTTTATTGGCGTTTCCGTCTATTCGTCTAGTCTATGTGCGTTTAGGTCTTCGCGTTCCAAACTCGCAGCGTATGCTACTTCCATTTTTGTTGCACGCGCCGCCATTTGTGAAACCTTTTGTTTCGTACGAAGTAATTCTCGACGAACTTCGAGCAGAGCGCCTTGACTTTCGGCGAGCGCAACTTTCGACGTCACTAGCTCGATGACATGCGAGTCGAGAACTTTCCGGACATCCGCAAGTTCTTCACTTGTTGCGGTCAGGTCGCATCGGGCGGTGGCGGCTTCGGCGAGTGCGGCGTTCAATTTAGCCTCATGCGCCTCATTGGCTGCTCTTTTCAACGACGTCGTCAGCATGGTCGTTTCAGCAATTACACTTTGAAGGTGTTGACGGAGTTCCTCGCATTCTTGGTTCTTATCGTCTAGTTCTTCTTGGAGCAATTCCTCTGAAGCAGCGCGCGCTTTTGCCTGAATCTGCAATTCACCTTCAAGAGCCTTGGTCTTTTTCTTGTACTCGAGAGAAAGTTTTGCTAACTGTGTATCTGACGCGTCCAACTGAAGCCGATAACGATCTATTTCTTTTGCGTGCTCGATTCGTTCACGTTCGAGTTCGACTTCAAAACTTGGCGTACTTGTTGTCTCAGGAGCGTTGGCGGCATTTTTGACAAGGCGAGCAATGTCTGAATCGCGCTCTCTTAGCATCCTCTCCAAATTTTGCACTTGCAACTCGAGATTATTTCTCTCTTTCTCTATGCCTTTCTTCTCATTTTCAATGGCGTTCATATCGTCGATAACGTGCATGATGGCTGTATCCTTAGCCTCTTTTTCCGATTGCGCTTGCGCTCTCGCAGTTTCACTCTCACACATGGCTCTTTTAAGTTCCGCACTTAGTTCCTTCTTCTCATCCGACAGTAGGCGAATAGTTCTCCCGGTATCTTCTTTGGTTTCTTCAAGTAGGACCTCCAGCTGAGCGACTTTTCTCCGCTCGTTATCGAGCGCGTCACGCGCGATGGATTCGCGTCGTTCAAGTTGTCGAACGACGATCGGTGACACGCTTTCAGCCACCGGCGAAAGTAGTACTTGCAAAGGACTACCTGGAATGCCCGGGAAACCGCTAAGATCCTGTTCGCTCGAACTCTCAGGAGGTGTTGCATCGGTTTTCACGCTCGCCGACCAATTACTTTCGATGCCCGACACGAGCGAAAGGTCCGTGAGCGCGTCTATGTCGGGGACAAAGTTTTTCAGCCACACGACGCGCGCTTCAACCGTAAGCGTCAACGTTTTCGCGCCCGCCAACGCGGCAACGGCAGAGCTTTTCACGTCGAGTGATATTTTCCGAGTCTCCATCGGTCCATCCACGCTGGCAAACGCGGCGATGTCCACCGCGCCTTTGGCGACGGTGACGTACTTTGTCAAACCATCTTTGGGATCGGCGTCGACGCGTTGAAGCTTCACGCAATACTCTTTCGGTTCGAACGCCAAGCCACCGGATATATCACTCGCCCCGACAGTCGGTAATGCTTTCTCTGCGGCTGCCGCCGACGACGACGCAGACGTATTCCGCTTGAAGAGCGTCGCTATCGATGAAGACGTCGCGGCGGCGTCATCCGTCGCCCATGTCGCGATCGTCCCAGCCGCGACATCGCTCGTGGACGCTCGCGACACTTGCACCTTTGCCCCGCGAGACCAACGCAACACGTACGTCGCCGTCGTCGTCGTCGTCGTCGCGGTCGAAGACTCCACACCCACCGGCTTGACATCCAATCGAAACTTCACCCCAGCCCCGCGTCGCGCCGGGCGCGCCAACCTCGACGTCGCCCCCGACGTCGCCCTCTTCAGTCGCCCAAACATCTATTCCACCCGTCACCGCGCGCGCGACGACGACGTCCGCGACGGCGCGCGTCGCAATCTGTCGTGACAGCTGGCGTTTGCGTTTGAATGTCCTCCGCATTCCGCGACGCGTTCGCATGACCGACGCCGACGCCGACGCGTCGACGACCGCGGCGTTCGACGCCCCCGACGCCGACGACCGTGACTTTTACGACGACGACATCGATTTCGACGGCGGCGACGGCGCCGAGGCGCGCGAATGGGTCCCGTTCGAAGCGCCATCATTGGCGCCCATCGACGACGCGGATGACGCCGACGGCGACGCTGACACCGCCGATGATGCCTCCGACGACAGTCTCATCTCCCTCGGCGCGTCGTCGCCGACGCCGTTGGATAAAGCTCGCGCGGAAAATGCGCGGTTGCGCGAGAGATTGGCATCGGAAGAGGCGAACGCGCTGCGGGCGACGTCGGCGCTCGACGTCGAACGCGCGGCTCGCGCGGAGGAGCGCGCGCGGTTTCTCGCTCTCGTGCGCGCTGCCGCGCCAGGGGATGATAGTCAGGATATCGACTCGTCATCTCGCGCGACGTCGGTGGTGTTTGCGTATGCGAGCGCGGAGAAGACACCGACGGAAAGGGCCATCGCGCGCTTTGTCGCCCGAGCCGCGAGCGGCGTGTCGAGTCATCGGGACGGCGGTTTGCGCATGACGCTCGCCGAAGCCGAGGCTGTGTGCGAGGATTTTGCAGCACAGGATGCGATTTTACACGCTGCGCGACGCGAGGCGTTGAAAAGAGACGCGATGCTGGCGCAGTATCAAGCAGAGGTGGAATCGTGCGCGCGCAAGGCGCGGGATCACGACGAGGCGCACGCGCTCCTCGTCGCCGAAGTTGAAGATTTACGCGCGGCTTTGGCGCAATCGAACAGCGAAGCGAACGCGCTGGCGAGTGAAGTGACGACGGTGAATGAGGCGCTGGCGAATGCCGCATCTGAAGCTGAGGAATGGAAACGTACCGCGGCGGCGTTGAAAGGTTTGGCGCGCGAGAGCGACGATTTCGACGCCGTCGGCGCGCGGGACGGGGCGTCGAATCACATTTTAGTTTTAGAGCTCGAATGCGCGTTGGAAGCGTTGACGACGACGCGTTCTGAATTGGATGATGTCAAATTTCGTCTTCAAGAGGCGATGAGTAGGGCAGAGCGCGCAGAAAAGCTTGAAGAAGTCGCTGCGGCGGCGCTCGAAGCGAGCCAAGCCGACGCGGCGTCGAGCGCGCGTCGAGCGCCTCGCGTGGCGACGAGCGAATCTTCGCGCGAATTACGCGAGCGATTGGACCGCGCTGAAGTCCGAGTGGCGCAACTCACTAAACGACTGGAATCCATCGACGATGACCATGCGATAGAAATGGAGCGATTACGCAACGAACACGAACGATTGTGCTTAAATTTGAAGATGATGCACCTGTCAAACGACGACGCGACGGAGATGATGCGCTTGGAAATTGAAGACGCGAAGCGCGATGTCGCCGAGCGAGTCACGATGGAACGAGACGAGTTCTGGCAGCGCACTGTGAAGGAGATTCAACAAGTGCATCTCAATCAACTTGACTCGCTCAAGTCTAAAGCTGGTGATGAACTGCTCGTCAAAGAAAAGAATTTAGCCAAGATGAAGACGCAGCTCGTGCGTTTACTCGAAGAGGTTGGAACGTCGTAAAGGTAGTAAAATAAAGTTTGTACATTAACAATAACCGATGATTTGCGACGCCTCCCAAGAATCTCCCGCCTGTACGATCACGCCTTGCACGTTGGCGACTTCAACGCACACCATGCTGTGGTATTCTTCGTCGCCGAAATCACCCATTTTCTTTGCCTTTTCAATCCACGGATTCCACACCACGGCGTCGGGAAGCGTCGGTGTCTTCTCAATCGTAAATTTTCTTCCCTTGACGTCGTCTTCGATGACGAGCGTGTCCACAGTAGATTTATAAATTCTATCCACCTCGAAATTAAACCGCACGCACTCGTCGTCGTCTTGTTTCGGGACTCTGCCTTCTAAATTGTCCAAATACGTCGCGTCTCGCAACCCGCGCACGGAACTTTGCGAACATTCCGCCACGGCAAAATACGTGTGTAGAGCCGTGGTGAACTCTAAAGGCGCATCACCACTGGCGTTGTTTTCCACGCGCAGACTCGTGCGCAATCGCTCGCCTTCTAAAGTCACGGTGTATTCCAACGCGTACATCCCAGAGAAGCCCGCGCTCGCTTTGGCGCTCACGTCTCGAGACTCTAACCTCATCGTCACCGACGTCGCCGCTAGCGCTGTGACAACCCACTGCGCGTTGCGCGCAAATCCATGCTGCGCCTCGCACGGTCCCATGTCGCTAAACTGCGGGAAACAGATTGGAATACCGCCGCGAATGGCTTTCACACCATCGAACACGGCTTCACTCGAGCAAAACAACAACTCCTCCTGCGTCGCGTTCACGCGCCACGACGCGACGTGGGCGCCATGCTGATACACCTCACACGTGTGCGTGTCGTTAGACAGCCGCACGGCGGGCAGGTTGTTTTTTAACGCGATAGTTGTCATGCGTGAAAGTGACGTCTGTCCCGTCGCGGAACGTCGAGGTGCGTATTACAAGTACAAACTACGCGCTCGGTTTGTGCAAGTACACCGTTGGATTATATGCCGGCGTCGCTACGAGCACTTTTGGCTTTTTACGTGCATGCGCGTCATTGACGTCGTCGCATGTCTCGTCGTCGCTCGCCTCCTGGTCGTCGTCGTCATCGAAACACGCGCGCACGAGCGCCGTGCTCAAAAGCGACAGCTCCTGCGCGCGCAATAAATACGCCGCGGACAATCCGCACACGCCTCCACCGACTGCGACAGATCCTGGGGATGATTCGCTGCTCGCGAGACACGCTCGAACGTCATCTAATATAGACACGAGCAATTCCGACGGCCCCGCGGATGAAATCTCGTCCGCGCAATAGTATTGAAATCTTTCGGCAAAAATGGTGAAGAGCAGCTCTGGTTTGATTTCTGCCAATAATTCAGAACTACTCGTTGCTTCTTCGTCCATGCATTCGCTGACGCAACTGCGAAAACGACCCTCTTTAAGTTGTTGTTCTTCTGTTTTTGCCTCTTCGTCTTCTTCGCTACTCGAATCGTCGGCTTCTGGTTCGTACTCGAGCCACTCGTCGTCGTCTTTGGACGCCATGCACAACGCCGCTAAAAGTCCGCGAGATAGACCGCCGTCCTCATCGATTTCAAACTCTATTCCGCCATAATTTTCATTCAACCATTCGTAAAAGTACGCAATCGCGTGGAAATCCGTCGACTGATTCGAGGCGTTCCAAAAATCGTCTGGAAACTGAATCGAGCGCACAACGTTTGTGCGTTCCGCGAACCCGTACTTGTAAAGCAACATTGCATTATCGTGATCGTCTCCGAAAGAATTGTATATTTCATCACCTGCCGATATTTCTCGGCAGCTCTCGAGCCTGATTGCGTCCTCCTCGGCGTTTGTCTTTGTCTTTGTCGACGCGCCGACGACGTGAAAATGCGCCCCGCCGCTCAAATGATTAAACAAGTCCCCAAACGGCATCAATCCTTGCCCGAGTTGCTCATCTACAAAAAATGCACGACTCGCCACCACACTCGCAGCGTCTCTAAACGCGTCTAACGTCAACCACGACGACGCGTCCAACGTTTCAACCGCTTCCATCCAATCGCTCTCCACGCGAGCCACGTCTTCTTCAAGCAAAATGTCCACGCTCGTCCCACGCAACACCGTCCGCCGTGCGTCGTCGTCGTCATCGACCCAGAACTGCGGTAAATCCTCTCGCTGAGGAATCATCGCAAAGTACGCCGAAAACGGCGACGACCCATCCTCGACGAACCGTCGCTCGTACGCCACGGCGCACACCAAACCAACCTCCCCGAGCGCATCCAAAACGCCATCCCCAACGTCCCGTCGCAATCGCGACGTCGCCGTGGTGAACACAGCCGCCTTAGGAATCACCGCCAGCGTCGTCCGCGCGTCGATGCGCGCCTTCGCGACGACGCGGAAGCACACGGCGACGTCGTCGTCGTCATCCTCGTCAGCAGCACTGTTCGAAACGCATTCAATCCCGACGACGCCGCGGTCGACGACAATCCCGAACGCGTCGCACCAGCGCTCGAAACGCTCGATGATGGCATCGCGCGCGCGCATTCGCGCCCCGCGTCGGCGTCCGGCGTCGACGACTGCGGATGCGCGCGGTGTCCCCGTCGCCACTGTGTGCCTCGCGCCGCCGCCATGGCTCACGCCGCCGTCGCGCCGTCGACGTCGCCGACGCCGTGTTGGCGCGCGCAGCACCGCGCGCGCGTTCGTTGCGTTCGCGCGCGCGCCGCACCGTCGCCCATCGACGTCGTCACCGTCGACGAATACGCCGAAAAGCTTAAACCGTTGGCGCAATCGACGGCGCTCGTGGGTGCTTTTTATGACTCCCGCGTCAATGTCATCGCGCGCGGGGCGCTGAGCGCGTGCGCGATCCCGCTCCTCGATCGCGGATTTCATCGCGGGCACAGCGTGTTCGATGCGTGCACGATCCGAGGTGGGGGCGCGCACGCGCTCAGGGCGCACGTGGAGCGTTTGGTGTCGTCGGCGCGCGAGGCGAGAATCGACTTCGGTCGAGACTGCGATGAAATCGAGACGATTGTGATGGCGACGATCCGTGCGAGCGGCGTGAGAGATGGGCAAGTGAGAATGTATGTTACGAGTGGCGTGGCGCGGTCGTTTGCGTTGACGGATATGGGTGATACGGCGTCGTTTTATGTTGCGTGCTACGCCAAGGCGCCGGATGTGGATGGAGACGCGCGAGCGATGCGGGACGGTTGGCGCGCGGTGAGTTCGCCGATTCCGATTAAACCACCAAAGTATGCGAGGTTGAAGTCGACGAATTACATGCCAAACGTGCATTGCGCCATGGATGCGAGCGAGCGCGGGGCAGATGTTGGGTGTTTTCTAACGACGGATGGCTTCATCGGGGAAGGCCCTGGCGCAAACGTCGCGTTTTTAACGCCCGACGGGACGTTACGGACGCCACCGGCGACTGAAGTGCTCGGTGGGATTACCATTCGTCGTATTAAAGAGCTCATTGAGATGCCAGCGAACGCAAAGGCTCTGCGTAAGGTGGGTGTCAAAAAGTTTGACGACTCGCAGCCGCTCTCCGCGTTTGTCGTCATCGGCGCCGAAGAAGCCATGTTGATTGGAAGCGCGTGCGACGTTAAACCAATCGTCCAATGGGATGGTAAACTCATAGGTGATGGCACGGTCGGCGCGGCGACGAAATTGCTCGCTGAATTATTAGCGCATGATATGCTTCACGGTGACGCGCGCGTCGACGTCGACGCAATGTGAATGATTTCTCTAGCAATTAATGTGTACTTTTACAATGCGAGCGACGCTCGTCGACTAGCATACGTTTGAGCAGCATCGCGTTTGATGCCGCGCTTTCAGATTTGTTTCACACATCGCACCCGGCGCACCACCTGCGCTGGGACGAATAACGCGCCCTTCGACGCCGTTTACGTCGCATCGCGTCAACGTCCACGCGAAATCCGTCTTTGTCCCCGGACACGTCGGGTCCTTCATCGACGTCGACACCGCGTTCCCGCGACATAAATACCCACCCTCGGCGACGCACTTCGCCTTGGACTCGTCGTAGGTGTGCGTGTGGCATCCCACGGGTGCCGAGCCGCACACGAATGGAAAGCGAATTTGATTGTCGCGTCTCCAGTCGGGTAAATTTGCGCAGCACTTCATGTGGGGCAAGTTGCAAATTTTTGGACGCACCCAGGCGTCGGCGTCGGGCACCTTTAAGCCGTTTTCAGCAGCGAACGCTTGCGCAGCTTGAAGCGCGGTGTTTTCTAGAGAACCCAATTCATCGTACAGGTTGAAATTTGTCTTGGATCCGGGATTGACGCAATCTGAAGAAGATTTGTCAGTTGGGGACGCGGACGACGTCGACGCGGGATAGAAAGGGGACGCAGGCTCGACGGGAGCTGTCGAATCTTGCGCGTCGGCGCAATCCGCACCGGTACACCCATCATAAAATGGAACGCCTTTCGTGTTGATCACGACATCCACGTTGACGTTGATGTTGTACGTCTTCGCGGCGTCTCCACTCGGCGACGTTGATGATGGAACGGGCGTCGGCGTGGGCGCGACGCTCGGCGCAGACGAATCGCCGCTCGATGGATAGGCTGAGTCGCTCGATGGATAGGCTGAGTCGTTCGACGGACTGTAGACTTGTACCACGGGATCCAGTACGGTTTGCGTGGTTTCTACTGGTAAACCGGCGTTTTGCAAATCAACCGCGAGCGCGTCGTTCCAACCATTCAACACGTCAATCACCTCTTGCGCTTGCGCGTCGGTGCTCACACGTACGGTGATGTAAAAGCTGAGCGTGCCAGCTGTCGCGAGTAATCGTCGATGCGATGCGCTCACGGTTTTGATGGTAGTGAAACGAATGTCCGTGGGGGACACGTGCAAGAGTTGACCCATGACTTGGCGAAACGACGCTTGCGCTTGGGCGTCAAACGTCTCCACCGTGTAGTCGCTCTTAACTTCGACTTGCGTGAACACCTCTCGCGTCCATGCGGTGGCGTTGGTTGGAATAGTTTCCACAGCTTCCTCGCGATCCTCGACGAGCGGAACATCACCGACGTAGACGGTGCTCGTCTTGGTGCAACCCATGAGGTTCATAATGTCGACGAGTTGCGTGTTCTTGGTGAATTTGGCATCCGTCATGCTCTTGAGCGTTTGACTAATGTCGTTCGCTTGTGACTCATCTTCGGCGGTGATGTCGAAATGTACGATAACATCGATGATGTTGTCTTCGACTGCTGGCGCTTCGAGTTTCACCACGGCGACCGTGTCGTCAGGAATATTGAAGAGCTGCGCCATGCTTTCGGTGAACGCATTTGATTGCTGGAAACCAAACGTGTTGACGACGTAGCCTGTGACCATTATCTTGTCCGTGACGTGCCATTCTCGTTTGGGCGGCGTCGTGGATTCCGGAACCGTTGATGGATACGTTGATGGTAACGTGGATTCCGGCGTCGTCGACTCTGGTCCTTGGCTCGGCATCGTAGATTCCGGCGTCGTCGACTCTGGTCCTTGGCTCGGCACGGTGGATTCCCAAGGCGAAGTGCTATCATCATCATACGGGTTCGCAGTTGATTCCGGCGTCGTCGACTCTGGTCCTTGGCTCGGCATCGTAGATTCCGGCGTCGTCGACTCTGGTCCTTGGCTCGGCATCGTAGATTCCGGCGTCGTCGACTCTGGTCCTTGGCTCGGCACCGTAGATTCCGGCGTCGTC
>Ga0222715_10002289_pt1 | contig 17662 bp, 7 predicted proteins | sample C33_9DmetaG_FD_165056 | JGI IMG/M metagenome (GOLD analysis project Ga0222715, IMG submission 165056) | Estuarine water microbial communities from San Francisco Bay, California, United States - C33_9D | ecosystem: Environmental > Aquatic > Marine > Unclassified | place: USA: California... | reverse complement strand
ATCATGACGCCATCCACGTCGTCATCGTACGCCACCATCGCCTCGCGCACGCGCGCACCGACGACGAAAAGAACGCCGCCGCCTGCGGCATTCCGCCATCGTCGCAGCGCATCGACGACGACGACGCTGGCGACGCCGCGCCGCGAAGCGTACTACGGCGCCAACGACGACGACGAAACCATCATCGACCGCACGCCGAGCATGTACGATAAACTCATCAACATCTTTGATACGCGCGCGGAAAAGGATTGGATTGGTTTGCTCGCGTCGAGCGCCAAGTGGGCAGAGTTACGCGCCGGGGTGTTTGAGCGGTTGAAACAGCGCGCACAGGCGAGTGATGACCCCGATGAGGAGCTGCGATTGTCGAAATTACGTCGTAAGATGATGGATTTAGATGGACGCGTGGATGGCTATCGGGAGCTGTTTGATGAGGTGAGGGAAAAGGATGATGAAATGTGGGAAGGTTTCGTGGCGTCGAGGCGGGCGTCGATGCCCGTGGAGTTTTTTCAGTTTTTAAGTTTTAAATTAGAAGCCTTAGTGGCGGATGAAGACAAGGAAGAGAAGGAGAAAGAAAGTATGGCGAAGGATGTGGCGCGGTTGCTGAGTTTGTGCGATGCGTACGACCAGGCGGTGAAGGATCAAGAGTTGCTCGACCAAGCCACCGGGACGTTTCAAGAGTTGCTTCAAGTCGACACGTTGGAAGCGATGAATGCGAAGATCGACGAGCTCGCGGCGGAAGAGAAACTCAGCCCTGCATTAATGCTCACCGCAGCCAAGGCGTATATGAGCGTGAAAGAGAGCGAATACACCAGCACGGAAGTCAAAGACGTCATGGCGCACTTGTACTTCAAGATGAAGGACACGATGGGACGGCAGCAACCCAAAGAGGTGCGCATTTTGAAATACGTACTGTCAATCGAAGGCCCACAGGACCAGCGAAATGCATTAGAAGAAGCCTTCACGCCGGGCCCAGAACTGGAAGAGGCTGACACGGATTTACTCTGGTGCGAACCGTCCTCGTTGTTGAAAACCATCGACGTCGTCTTGAATGCCTATCATTCAAGCAACGGCAAAAAATCTCTCAGCGGCGACGCCGCGGGGATGATGTCCCCGGAAATCATCGAGCGCATGAAGGTCGTCAAACAGATGATTTTGGCGCACTTTAGTGATTGAAATCAATAACAATACCGCATTCTTTGAATCATTTCGCGACGCGCGAGCCGTCCCGGTAAAAAAGCAAACCCTGTGCGCCGGGGGCGCCATTGAGCACCTCGGGTGTGCCGCAAGCCACCGCACGAGACATGCTTCGCGCGCACATCCTTCGCGAATCCGCGACGGCGCTCACGCGCGCGTTCCCGTCGTCGTCGTCGTCGTCGTCTACCGCCGCCGCCGTCGTCGCGCGCCGTACGCCTACGTCACCACTGTGCACCGCCGGCGTTCGATCGACGAAAACGACGACGACGACGCGCGCCATGTCGCGCCTGGCGACGCGCGTCGGGTCAACGAACGCGACAGGGCGTCGGCGTTCCACCGTGGCGGTGCGCGTGCTATCGAGCGCGGCGTCGAACGCGGTGAATGCGAATCCGAATGCGGTGGGGAAGGATAATAGCGGCGCGGCGATTCGCGCACGCTTTTTGAAGTTCTACGAAAGTCGTGAGCATAAAGTGCTGCCGTCGAGTTCTCTAGTGCCCGAAGATCCCACGGTGTTGCTCACTATTGCGGGCATGTTGCAATTTAAGCCTGTGTTCATGGGGCAACGAGAGCGAGTCACCGCGCGGGCGACGACGACGCAAAAGTGCGTTCGGACGAATGACATTGAAAACGTCGGTGTCACGGCGAGACACCACACGTTCTTTGAAATGTTGGGTAACTTTAGTTTTGGGGACTATTTTAAACGCGAAGCCATCGAGTGGTCGTGGGAATTGTCGACGAAGGAGTTTGGGTTGAATCCGGAGCGCGTGTGGGTGAGTGTGTTCCGCGACGACGATGAATCGTTTACCATCTGGCGCGATGTCGTTGGCGTTCCTGAGGAGCGCATCAAGCGTATGGGCGAAAAAGATAACTTCTGGGCCGCTGGTCCGACTGGACCGTGCGGACCATGCTCGGAGTTGTATTATGATTTCCACCCCGAGCGCGGAGTTGCGGGGGCGGATTTGGAGGACGACTCGCGCTTCATTGAATTTTACAACTTGGTTTTTATGGAACTCAATCGCGATGCGGAAGGTGTGATGACGCCGTTGAAGAACAAGAATATCGACACCGGTATGGGTCTCGAGCGCATGGCGCAGATTCTTCAAGGCGTGCCGAACAACTACGAGACAGATTTAATCATGCCAATCATCGACAAGGCGGCGTCGATGGCTGGTTTGGATTACAAGACGTGCAACGACGTGCAAAAGCAGCAGTTGAAAGTGATTGGTGACCACACGCGTGCGGTATCGTATATGATTTCCGACGGCGTGTTTGCGTCCAACATTGGACGTGGGTACATCGTGCGTCGATTGCTTCGACGCGTCGTAAGAAACGGGCGTTTGCTCGGCATCAAGCCCGCGGAAGGCGCGAGCGCATTTACGCCCGCGATTGCCGAGATTGCGATTTCCATGTCTGACGCATGCGACCCTGGGGTGAAGCAAAACATTGCGCGTATCATGGCGGAGCTCGAGCGCGAAGAGTTGAGCTTTCAAAAGACGCTCGGTCGCGGCGAGGAAATGCTCGCCGAACTCATCGCTACGGCGAAACAGAACAAGACTGGATTGAGCGGTAAAGACGCTTTTACGTTGTACGACACGTATGGGTTTCCGCTCGACATCACCGCCGATGTTGCGACCGAGGCTGGTATCACCGTTGACATGGAAGGTTTCGAATCGGCGATGGCGGAGCAGCGTTCTATGAGCCAAGCAGCGCATCAAACCGTGGACGTCACCGCGGGTGACACCTTGGCGCGAGTCGCCGATGACCTCGGTGCGCCGAGCTCATTCATCGGCTACGAACGCACGTCGAGTGATGTGTCCAAGGTGTTAGCTATTATTTACAATGGACAAACTGTCGACGAAGCCCCAGAGGGCGCCAAGGTGGATGTTGTCCTCGACGTCACCCCTTTTTACGCCGAAAGTGGTGGTCAAGTTGGCGACAACGGCGTGTTAAACACCGCCGATGGGTGCGTTCTCGAGGTATCTGACGTGCAAAAAGCTGGCGGTGGACGTATCATTGTGCACACCGCGACGGTGACAAAGGGCTCCGTCAAGTCAGGATGCGAAGTCGTCGCCAACGTCGACGAAAATACTCGTCGTCGCGCAAAGAGCAACCACACAGCAACGCACTTGTTGCAGAGCGCGTTGAAGAAGGTGCTCGGTGAAGATGTTTCTCAAGCCGGTTCGCTGTGTGGTTTCGATCGCCTTCGCTTTGATTTCAACTCTCCCAAGGCGCCGACGGAGAAGCAACTCGCTGAAGTCGAAAGCTTGGTGAATGGCTGGATTGCTCAAAGTGCAGATTTGATTGCCGAAGAGATGCCTATCGCTAAAGCCAAAGAACGCGGCGCGACAGCGATGTTTGGTGAAAAGTATGGCGACGTCGTGCGCGTCGTTGATGTTCCGGGCATTTCCATGGAATTGTGCGGCGGCACACACGTCTCCAACACCGCGGAGATTGGTGGATTCAAAATTTTAAGCGAAGCTGGCATTGCAAGCGGCATCCGACGCATCGAGGCTGTTGCAGGTGCGGGCGTGGTTGAGCTCTTGCAACAGCGCGACGCGGTGGTGAAACAATTGGCCAACACGTTGCGCGTGCCGCCAGAGGAAATCGCCAGTCGCGTGTCGAGCTTGCAAGAAGACTTGCGTGCCACGCAAAAACTCGCCGAGAGCCTTCGCGGCGAATTAGCCGTCGCCAAGGCTGGCGCGTTAGTCTCCCAAGCTCGCGACGTGGGCGATTCCAAGGTGCTCGTCGCGCGTTTAGACGACGTCGATCCCGCCGCCTTGAAAGTGGCGGCTGAAAACTTAGCCGCTCGACTCGGCGACGGCGCCGCCGTCGTTCTCGGCAGCGCCAATGGCCCCAACGTCGGTCTCGTAGCCTTATTCGACACCCAAGTCCAAAAGGCTGGCAATTTAAAGGCTGGTACCATCCTCGGCGCCGCCGCGAAGAAGTGCGGCGGCGGCGGAGGCGGCAAGCCCGGATTCGCCCAAGCCGGCGGTCGCGATGCCAATCAACTCGATGCCGCGCTCGACGAAGCCTTGACCACCATCATCGCCGCTCTACAATAAAGCCGCGCATCACTTCCTTGTAATTCTAACACACAAGCGCGTACGCGTCCAATTTCAAGCCTTTTTTTTTTCAAAATTTTCCAGCTGTTGCTCGCGACACCTCGCACCGGTCGTCACTCCAACGCGCGCGAGCGACGGCTGACGACCGCAACCATGCCGCAAATTCAATACAGCGAAAAGTATTACGACGATATCTACGAGTACAGGTGCGCGATCGACGTCGCGTCGACGACGAATCGACGAATCGAATGCGCGCATGCCGCGCGGTGGACGTTTGCTTCACGATTGACTCAACGAACGCATCGTAACGCGCGCAGACACGTTGTTTTACCGCCGGATATCGCCAAGTTGCTTCCCAAGGGTCGTTTGCTGTCAGAGGTACGTGTGAGCGGCGACGTGCGCGCGTGTACGGGATCGAAAAGGGTGGTTTTGTGCGTCTCGTAGAGTCGTCCCCCTGACGCCGCGAAGACTCACCCGAACGTCGATGCTTCAATGACGCAGTCGGAATGGCGCGGTTTGGGTGTGCAACAAAGCCGAGGATGGGTGCATTATGCGATTCATCGCCCAGAGCCGCACATTATGTTGTATCGACGCAAGAAGACGGAAGAAGAAGCCGCGAGATAACGAGAGAGAGAGACAGAGACGAGACACCGAGGAGGATGGCGAGCGCGCGCGCGAGCGAGCGACATAGAAAAATTGAGGCTGCGCGAGCGTGTCTTCGTAAAAGAACGAACACATGATCGAAAGATACGTCGATATGTATCACATTAGCACACACCGAGAGACGGAACAGTAAAAACAGAGTACGATGGGACTCGACATTCACAATCCCTTTGTAACACAGTCCACGCTAGAGACATTACACGCGCGCGACGCTTTCTTTGATTCGTTATTAAGTGTTCGTATTATTAATCCTGCGGCGCAGTTTTTGATAGCTATACGTTATTGTTACTTGGCATAGCCGGGGTGAAGGACACCACGGCGGGCGCGGGTTGCGATATCGGAGTCGGCGAAAACGCGGCGGGCACCGCGGGCGGGGGAGAGCGCACCACCATGCTTGACGCGTGCGGCGGTTGCGCGAAAGCACTCGCGGCAGGTTCGCGCGGTTGTTGCGGCGAACCCATCTCACGTTGCTGTTGCGGTTGCGTCCCCGCCGCAGGGTTGCCATAATCCACGTAACGCGGCGCGCCTTGTCCCGGCGTCTTGAATCCCAAGTGCCACAACTTTTGCCAGACAAAGAACTGCGGGAATCGAAGCATGAAAATGATGCACACCATGCCCACCACCACCTCATTCCCGCGAAGCTGGCCGCTAGTATATCCCTGTTTTCATCACACACACAAAGACGTCGTCAGCGAGAGCCAGCGCGTAATCTCCGACGCGCCGCGGTTGAGTCCAGTCGAGTCGCGCGCCCTCGCGTTTGAACGAACGCAATCACTCACCTGACTGGACGATATGAAATCCGTCGCATACGACGCGAGGAAAATAACATCGAGCCACATCGTCCACCACGTGCTCAGTGCGCAATACTACCCACGCGTCAACCACAAAACGACACACCGTCAGTCTCTCTACGCGCGCGCGCCAACCGTAACACTTTAAAATTCACAAAGCTCCGAATCGCCCATCCTTCCGACGCTCTCACGCACCTTTAACAGCGCTCGGCTCGACGTTTCCAACGAAATCAACATCAACACATGCATGGCAGCTAATGACGAGAGATATCCGGTGCCGAGATACCCGCCCGCGCACCCGAGGAGCGCGCACCCGAGCGAGGCGTGGGTCAGCGCCTTGGCCACGGTGTAGTTGGTGTCGTACCCACCCGGGACTCATCGCGCGAATGCCGAAGCCATGGCGCTCTGTGGGTCGATCGACGACTCGAAGGAACGCGGTGTGCGTGTGTGGCGTGTGCGTGTCGCGCGCGAAGCGATGGGATCGTCGCACAATGCGGCGCGACGCGACGCGACGCGACTGGCGCGTGGCATTTCGAACGATGCCTCGCCAACCTCGTTAGGGTTTATACATCAATACATTAATAGGATAAACCACTATTATTACAGGATAATTAATATTCGCATCATTGGTCCAACACGTACACACAATACGATTCGTGTGTCCGAGAATACAAAGCATCAGATCGTCCGACCGACCACCCCTCTCGCGACGTCATCGCGACGTCATCGACGCGCGCGTCGCCTCGCGCCGCACACGACGCCACGTCGACGACGGCCGCCATGCACGCCGGGCTCACGACCACCGTCGTCGTCGCCCTCGCGCCCGCGAGGCGCGGTGCGGCGGCGTCTTCGGTGCGAGATGTGCACAAGATTACCGCGCGTGGTGCGCGCGCGAGCGACCGATGCGTGGGCGGTGATGGGGCGCCGGTGCGCGCGCGCCGGTGCGCGGTGCGCGTTCGCGCGGGGGTATCGCGCGCGAGTGTTCGTGCGTATGCGGGTGAGAGCGCGAGCGCGGCGACTGGGTTGCGGTTTACGTACGATAACGCGGGAAAAGCGGTGCGATCATCGTCTGGCGCTGGCGATAACGACGGCGGCGATGATGAGCGTAATGATGGGATTGCGCGCGCGCTGTTGACGGCGTCGAGCGTGATAGCGGTGGTATGTTCGACGGATTATGCGTTTGTTGCGCTCGGCGGGTTGACGTGGAGTGCGAGCGTTGGAGCGGCGGCGTTGCGCGCGAGCGCGGCGTCTGCGGCGACGCTCGCTTCGGCGTACGCGTGGAGCGCGTACGGAGGGATGTCGAGCGTGCGAGGTGCGCTCGGGACGTGCTTTACCTATGCGTTCGGTTCGTTGTTATCGATTGTGATCGTGCAGGCGTACAAGGTGAGCGCGACGTGCGTGTTCTCTGCTGGCGCGGCGGCGGCGGCGACGTGCGCCGCGGCTTTTTTGGCGCGTTCGGTGGCGTCGTCTGTCGGCGCCGGTCGCTTCGGCAAGGAATACGATACGGAAAAGTATGCGGCTGCCATGAAGGTTGGTGCCAAGTCGTTTGAGCGCCTCGAAGCGCTTCGCGAGGTGATGATGCGCGAGTTTGAGGCAGAAATGGCGGAGCTCAACGAAAAGCAGAGCAGCTTTGAAGCGTCAATGCGCTCGGTGGAGGAAAAGCATCGAGCCGAGACGGCTCGCTTGCAAAAGGAGATTGAAAAATTGCGCACCACGAACGCCGCGGCGTCGGCGGATAAGGCTAAGGCGCTCGAGCAAGCCAAGGTGGCGTTCGAAGCGGAAAAGGCCAAGTTGCGCGCCGATTTTGAACGCGAGACGGCGTCGCTCCAGTCCGCCGTGGCTGCCATCGAACAACAAATGGTTGAACTAGAAGGTAAGTTTGCCGGCGAAAAGTCCAAGCTATTGGAGCAAGTTCGCGCCGCTAAGGGCTTGTACAACGCGCAAAAGGCGATGTTCTACTCGGAAACTACCAAGCTCAAGACTGCCATTTCTTTGCAAGAGGCACACGCCTCCAACTGGCACGCCGAAGTGCGCAAGCTCGAAAGCGACAAGGTAGCCATGATTGCTAAGCTCGAAGAAGCTGCCAAGGCGAATGATCAGAAGGATGCCGATCTCGTGGCTGCCATCGCGCAAGTTCAAGCCGAAGCCGAGCAAGAGCTTGGTTTGGCCATCGCGCGCGCGTTGAGCGAGCGTCAAGCGCTGACGCTTCTCATGTCTCAAAAGGAGGACGCATGGAAGGTTGACATGCGTTCGGCGATCACTGAAGCGGAAATGAAAGTGAAAATGGACATGGAGCAGAAGATGAAAGAGCTCAACTCAAAGCACGACGAAACGGTGTCCTTCCTGAACACCGAATGGGAGCGTAAGATTGAACTTGCCAAATCTGAGCAGTCGAGCTCGGCAGAGAAGCTTCGCGCCGAAATGGCCGTGTTGAAGGCGACGTACGAAAGCTCTGCTGCCGCTGCACAAGTTGCGCACACGAGAAGCTTAGATGCTGTTCAAGCTGATCAAGCAGCGTCCGCGGACAAGCTTCGCGCCGAAATGGCCGTGTTGAAGGCGACATACGAAAGCGCCGCCGCCGCCGCACAAGTCGCGCACGCCAACAACGTCAAGGCTGTAAAGGATGCAACTGAACGTGCGCTCGAATCAGCTCGCTTGGACGTTGTCAACGCCGTTGCCAAGCAAATGTCCATTGCCGAGGACGAGAAGATTGCTCTCGTTGCTGAATTGAAGGCGGAGGAAGTGAAGATGACTGCAGAATTGTTGGCTGAAAAGGACGCCGCCATCGCTGACGTGACCAAGCAGTTGGAGATGGCGAAGAATGAGCGCCGCGCGGTGTACGATCTTCTTCAAACGGAGTCAAGAAAGTTATCCAAGGTAACGCTCGCGTCGTTGCAGGAGCAGATCGAAATTACCGAGTCAAAGCTTAACGATTTCTGGAGCGGAAAGATGGAACGCCTTGCAGCGGCGCACAGCGTCAAGGTTCAGAAAATGGAGAAAGAAGCCAAGAACAAGTTACGTGACGTGAAAGAAGATGCTAAGCAAGAACTTCAAGCGCAACTTGAATTCACGGTCAAGGCGACGAGAGCTGCCGCGGATGCTGAATACGCGACGGCACTTGCAAACGCCAAGCGCGCGTATCAAGGTGAACGCCGCGCTTTGAAGGCGCTCTATGCCTCTGAAGTCGCCAAGGTTAGCAACGGCACGGCGAGTAGCGTCACGAAGCTCACTGAACGCCTCGCCGAGGCTTCTCGTTACAGTCAGGGTGAACGCCGTTCGTTGAAGGCATTGTTTGAAAGTGAGATGGCCAAGGTGAATGCCAAGGAGGGAGAGTACGCCGCCAAGCTCGCGTCTTCCATGCGTTTCAGCCAAGGTGAACGTCGCTCACTGAAGTCACTTTATGAAAACGAGTTTGCCAAGAGCGAGAAAAAGCTAGTGTCGAAGTACCGTGACGCCAAGGCTGAGCGTCAAGCGTTGTACGCTCTCGCATCGAGCGAGTCTGCCAAGGTGAGCGCGTTGATGGACGCGTTGATGACCAAAGAAGCTGCCATGGAGGTGAAAACGCAATCTTTCGAGTCTGAAATCGAAGCATTGAAGAAGACTGCGTCGCTCTCCTTGGATTCTACGCTTACCGCCAAGGAAGCTGAAATCACCAAGCAATGGACTTCGAAGATGGCGGACATTGAAAGTGCGCATGCAAAGCTCGTTGAACAACTCAAGGCTGGTCACAGCGCCTCGATCGCCGAATACGAGTCCAAGCTCAAGGATGCGCAAACCAGCCAGGCTGAGAAAATCAAGGCGGCGATCGCGAAAACTGAGCAAGATTTCTTGGCTAACATGAAATCCGTCGAAGAGAGACTCGCCAACGCCAAGACGCAATACGAACGCGATCTCGCGCTTGAAAAGTCCAAGCACGCCAAGTCACTCGAAGAAGCAGTCATGAAGGCTCAAAAATCGGACAAGACGAACGAAGTGAAGGCTTTGAACGATAAGTACGCATCAATGGAGAAAGAGTACAAGACGTCTGTGAAGGATCTTGAAGACAAGTTAAAGGTTGCGGTGCAAAAGGCTACGGATGCCGAAACCGCCGCTAAATCCACGTACAACAAGGAAATCGCCGCTCTCGATGCGAAGCTCAAGCAAGTCAATGAAAAGGTGAAGACGTTAGAAGCTCAACTCGCACAAGCGCAAACCGAAGCGGCGAAAAAGCTCGCAGATTTGGAAAGTGCACACGCGACAAACATGAACGCTCTTACGCTCAAGCTTGAGGACAGCACAAAGAGCAATGTCAGCGCCATCTCAAAGGAGCGCGACGATCTCAAGGCGCGCATTAGCGCTCTGGAAAAGGCGCACGCTGATGAGTTGCGCAAGGTGCAAGACGCATCTTCTTCCAGCGATTCAAAGATGAAAGCTGCGCTCGATGAGCAAGTCAAGCAATCCGAAGCCAAGCTCGCAAAGCAAATTGAAGAGCTTCGTCGTCGCGCAGACGCTGAAGTCGCTACGGCTCAAAAGTCTTTGACCGATGCAAAGAAGAAGTTTGATGCGGAAGTAGCGGCGCTGAACACCACACACGCGAAGGAGCTGGCATCGGTTAAGGCCGCCGCGCAGAGCGCAGACAGCATTCTCCTTGAAAAGATTGCGAAGGTTCAAGCTGAAGCCAAGTCGGCGGCAGATAAGCAAGCCGCACAAGTTGATGAGTTCAAAGCTAAGGCAGCCAAGGCACAAGCTGAAGTTGAGGACCTCAAGAAAAAGCTCAGCGATGTCGAGCGTACGATGGCGGCCAGAATCGACACGGCGCTTGCGGATGCGAAGGCCAAGGCGAGCTCAACTGAAGGTTTAGAAAAGGAGATTGCTAGACTCGAGAGCGCGATGTCCGCGTCCAAGGCTACATATGAATCGTCCATCGCTGCTGCGCAAGCGCGTCACACCGAGTCCACCAAGGCATTGCAAGCTGAGCACGAAGCGGCACTGAAGAAGCAAAGTTCTGCCTCTTCGGGCTTTGAAAGTAAGATAAACGCTCTTGAAACCGAACTCAAGAATGCAAAGGATGCGCTCGCCAAGGCGATGAAGGACGCTGCCGAGACGCGTGCACAACTGGAAGCAGACGCTGCCACCGCAATTGAAGCCGCGAGAACGCAAGTTATCAAGCAATCCGAAGAACAACGACTAAAGCTTGAGAAGATGTTCAAGGATGAGTCTTCTAAGGCGCGTGCAGCATTCGAAAAAGAGGTTGATGCGTACGAACAACTCGTGAAGAACGCTGTGCAGGATTTGAAGACGCAGCACTCGTCGGAGATGAGCGCGATCGTCTCTCAACACAAGAGCGAACTCCAGCAAGCGATCGCAAATGCTGCTAATGTTACCTCTACGATTTCCGCAATCCAAGCTGAGAAGTCAGCGCTTGAAAAGCAATTAGCAGATGCTAAGGCAAAGCAGCAACAATCCGCCGCTGCAGCGACGGCTGCGGCGTTGAAGGCTGAGGCTGAGGCTAAAGTGCGTGTTGAAGAGCTTGAAAAGCAATTATCTGCGCAAAAGCAACTTGTAACTGTGGCTGTAACTTCCGAGACCGAGTCTAAGAATTTTATCGCTGAGCTCACGAAGCAGTTGGAGGCTCAAAAGGCTGAACTTGCATCGGCTCAGCTAGCTCAGCAAGCAAAGAACGCGGCCTCGGCGCAAGATTCCGCTCAAGTCAAGTCACTCACGGCAAAGGTCAACGATCTCGAGAACCGTCTCCGTAACGTGTCCGTTGTTGCGGAAGCTGGAGCTAAGTCGAAGGTTGACGAGCTCACGAAGCAGTTGGAGGCCCAAAAGGCTGAACTCGCTTCAGCCCAGCAAGCGGCCGCGTCTGCGGCGCAAGATTCCGCCCAAGTCAAGTCGCTCACGGCGAATGTGAGCGATCTCGAGAGCCGTCTGCAAGCGACCACCGCCGCGGAAGCCGGAGCTAAGTCGAAGGTTGACGAGCTCACGAAGCAGTTGGAGGCCCAAAAGGCTGAACTCGCTTCAGCCCGGCAAGCGGCCGTGTCTGCGGCGCAAGATTCCGCCCAAGTCAAGTCGCTCACGGCGAATGTGAGCGATCTCGAGAGCCGTCTCCGTAACGCGTCTTCGATCGCTGAGTCTTCCAAGCAGGCCGAAATTGCGCGTTTGACTTCCGATTTCGAGGCAAAATTCTCGCAAATGCAACGAAAGCACGAAATAGAGACTTCTGAACTCGCTCAAAAGACGCTCGCCAACGTGGCGCGTGTGGAACAACAAGCAAAGACTTACGAGGCAGAGCTTAAGTCGGCTAAAGAGCAGATTGCCAAATCTGCGATTGTGGCCACAAATCTGGAGAACAGTCAGCGTGAACTCACGAAGGTGCGTGAAAAGCTGGGCGCTACTGAGAAGAAACTTGCTGACTTTTTGGAATTGTACGGCGAGGAACGCAAGGTACTCGAAGACTCTCGGAAGATTGCGGACCAACTCGATAAGATTAAGCGCCGCTACGCCACCTCAATGGAATTCGACGAAAATTCGGTGGGCGAACTCACAAACAGGATCGAATCTGTGCTTTCTAGTGATGAGGATCCTGAAAAGATGAAGGCGATGATGGAGGGCAAATCCAAGGGCGACACCGTCGTCGACATGACGAACATTCCAGTCTGGGCGTACTACGCTCTCGGCGTCGCGACGGCAATCTTGCCTAGACTTATTGCCGGTGGCGGTATGTAAATGCGCATCAAATCACTTAGCACACGAAGCTGTTATAAGCAAAACATTCGTCATTCACAACAATATTCATGAACTGTCCATCTCACAGCGAGAGGGACGCGCATCACAGTTCCACACGACTCATTCGTGATGCCCGCACCAGGGCATCACACCAGGGGAATGTCAAAGTCGAATAAAGATCGCGCACGTTCCGGGACCGACGCTCGACCGAGAATATGGGATCCACGCGCGAAAGTTTCCTCTGACGTCTGTGGCGCAGCGCGCGCAACTGTCACACAGCTCACCCTTGCCGACGCGCGGCGCGCGGCTGTGGATGAATACAACTTACACAAGCAAGTGAAACGTACGAGAAGTGAACTCGCGCGCATCGCAAGCGCCGCATGCGCGCAGTCGAGCGATACGGGTCAAACTCCCCTACTGTTGTACGAGCGTTGGCTCGCGCGCGCGTCGCTCGCTTCAGACGGCCTCACGGCGCCGCTGCTTCCAAACATCGACCCCGAGGGCGGGTTAGCAAAAGATCTCGCTCGTCATGGCGCGAGCGTTGACGCCAGCACGCGAGCTGCACGTGAGGCGGTGTCGAAATCTCGCGAAGCTGCGGTTCGGTGGCGCAGCCGACGGGACGCCGCCGAAAACGACGTCGTAGACATTGCCGTTCAAGAACGTGGCGCCTTCATCACGCTTCAACTCGGCACGTTAAAACCGTACGTCAAAATAACAAAAATGCACCTTGGGAAGTTACGAGCGCTATATTGTCGCGCCTCGAGGCGCGGAAAACCGTTACCTGATGACTCAAGCTCGAGCGAGTACAAAACATTCGCTTTTAGCGTCTTCGCTTTGTTGACGCGTTACGATTCCCTTGGAGGCGCAGGATACCAAGCTGCGTTAAGCGAACATGCATTTGACGTACTTTATGAGAAACTAGGTGTGTGCGTGGAGTGTTTCGCGTCGCCACTCAATTGCAGGTATGGCACATTTTGCTCGCAATTCGAAGACGTCGACGCGCTTTTTGGCAGCCTCGGCAGTTTTTTCTCCGACGCCTTCGCCCCGATAGAAGGCTCTTTTGAGATGAATCCGCCATTCGTGCCAGAGACGATGCTACTTGCGGTAGAAAAGCTTGAACGTCTGCTGAGTCACGCCGAAAAAGAGAATAAAGCGTTGTCGTTTGTGGTCATCGTACCGGCGTGGAGCGACTGTCGGTATTGGCGTGCGCTCGAGCAATCAGCATTTCTGCGATGTGAGCGCGACATCGTGAATGCCGAAGATCATGGGTTCTGCGATGGATCGCAGCATTCGCGACCGAGTCACGAACGGCATCGCGTATCGAGTTACGACACTGGGGTGTGGTATTTACAAACGTCAATGGCAGCAAAGAAATGGGTTGTGAATGACGAAGTTCGAAGGCTCGTGTGCGAGACGATGAAGAAGGCGAGGGGATCAGTAAAGAATGTCAAAGAATTAGAAAAGCGTTATAGACCCGAGAAAGGTGCAACGACAGCGCATCCAAGCAAGAAAGCAAAGTTGTAATGACTAGTTTAGTATTATACACAGCACATCATTTACAACGCCGGCGGAGATCTTTGTACAGCGTATCGGGACAAAGACGTTTCACTCGATTTGTCAGTCAACGAATTCACGCTCATTCTACGCTGGGCCATGTACTCATTCTCTTGACTCAACCCATTCTCACTTATTCTTCTTGTCGTTTTCTCCCCAATAGTCATCGTGGCGTTGTTTGCAAACGCGAGCGTTGCCGCCACGCTTCCTTCAAACACGCGCTCGTTACCGCCGCGCACGGATAAATCTTTGACGCGTTCTAATTGTATATTCTCCACCTTTGACAAAAGATCTTCGTGTCTGAAGAGCATGATGTCCAACAACACGCTCGATTCTCGCGTTTCCGCATCGGTACCAAGCTTTTTCAACTTTTCCGCACGTTCCGCCTTTAACGTATCGCGGACATTCTGCAATTCATCCGCCACGGTGCCTAAACCGGCGCTAATGCACGCGCTGATGAGTTCATCCACGGTGCACATTCCCGTGGAGTGTGCCACGCCGACAAAACTGCGGCCTTCGTCATCGTCGTCGTCGTCACCGCCATGTGGTTTTGAAGGTGACGTGCTCACCGCCGCGAGTTTATCCGCAAATGTCGGACTCGATTTTGCTTTTTGTGGCAACGCCTTCTTCTTTGATGACGGTTTTGGCGGCTTGGCATCGTTGTGTGGCGACGTCTTCCGCTTCCTTACCTGTACTTCATTCGCATCGTCTTCCGTAAATTTTGCCATGGCATCAGCGAGATTTGAAAACGATTGCGCCTTGGAGAGACGACCGTCGTGGAAACTGGACTCGACACTATTTGACCCGCTGACTTCGGCCAATTCCTTATACAACGTGTTGAGCGCCGTTTGCGCCTTAATTTCATCCTCGTACTGACGTCCCTCTCGCATGGAATCGTTCGGCGAGGCGTTCGATGTTTCGTCTTGTAATACAGGTGCGAGTCGTAAATTTGCCGTCCCTCGACGGATCGATCGCTCGGCTTTCATGTTCAACCATCGTCGGAGCGTCTTCAAATCCTCAGGCGTGAGTTTTTCAGCGAGCAATCCCACGGTGTGTCGCTCCAAGCTTTCTTGCATGACGAGAGCTCTCAGCTGCTTCTTCGCGGCGTTAATCATGTGATGCGGCACAAGCAGCGCTTCGCCCGCAGCGACATGAATGTGTGATTCAAATGCTTGTCGTAAATACTTGTGCGTGCTCGCCTGCGCGGCGTTGATGCGCTTGGCGGCGTCGACGACGAGCAATTTTGACACCAAGTCGCGCGCATGTTTGCTCACGCTACCATCCATCGGGTCGTATTCGCCGCGGAACACCTTGTACAGGCCCGATACGGAGTGTTCAAATGGCATTCGTCCGGTAGTTAAAAAGTATGCGAAGACACCGACTGCCCACATATCTGCGGCTTGGCCGTACTCGCGTCGTTGCTCGACTTCGGGCGCTTGAAACAGCGACGTCCCGAGCGGAACTTGGTTATTCAATCGGTCGCTTCTGCGTAACGATGCGGCGCGTCCGAAATCAACTAATTTAATCTGTGCGTTACGCAAGTGGTCATCGTGCGCCACCATGAGGTTCTCAAACTTTAAATCACGAAAGACGACGTCTCTTGAGTGCACGTGCGCCACGGCGTCGACGAGCTGTCGCAACAACGTGTGTTTAATCTCCCCCCTCTCAGCATCCGTAAACCACTCCGCGTCATCGATGGCAACTAAATACGACAACAACGTATTCGATCCGCAGTACTCCATCACCACATGCACCTCTGCGCTCGTCTGATACGCCTTAATCAAACTCACCACGTTTGGGTGCTTCATCTTACCCAAGGTTTCAATCTCGCAATACGCCTCCCGTCTCTTCGCGTTGGCGCCGAATACCCCGATGTGCGTCTCCTTCATGGCAAAAGTCTCATTCGTATCGTACGACCGCACGCGATAGACCGTGCCTTGTTGCCCCGTGCCCACGCGGTCGAGCACTTCGTAGTCGTCTTGCACGCGCCCATTGTAGTCGATGCCTACAAAGTGCTCGAGGTCGCCAGCGTTCCCCTTTGGCGACGACGACGCGCACCCCATGTCGACTTACGAATGAATGCTTCAAAAATCACCCCACTCGATTCCCGCGACGCGACGCGCGCGTGTGCGGTCGCTCGCGCGCACCACGCGCGCGCGCGATATCCTATACCCATATCTCCGCCCGCGCCCCACACACGCGGGTGTTTCGCCCTTTCGCGATCGCCGTCGCGCGCGCCCCCAGCGCGCGCGCGCGTCGAGTTTCGCCCCGCGAACGCGCGCGTGCGATGAAATAATAATCTATGCACTACAATCTACTCGCGCGTGCGCGCGCTAGGGGCGTCGACCTCGCGAAACTCACGCGTGACGCTTCGTATGAATCGTGTGTCGACCGCGAAACGTCGCCCGCGCGTGCGGTCGCGTCATCGATGCCGCTTTAGTCGGTCTTCTTGCCGTCGGCCTCGGCTTGTGCGGCGGCGACTTCAGCCTTAAACGCCGCCCACTCCTGGTCGTGTTCTTCCTTGCTAAACGTCATGCGCGCCTTGCGCTGGAACGGGCGACACTCGTGGAACGCCAACCCAACCAAGCACGCGCCGACGGAGGCGTAGAGCACGGTGTTGGTCGGGATGCCGTAGTCGCGTTCGCTGACGCCGGCGAATGCGACGCCGGCGAAGGAGAGCACGGCGAGGATGAAGCCGATGTATTGACGGAAGTAGTAGGAGAAGTTCATGGGGCGTGCGTGCGCAAAGCGTGCGCGCAAAGGCGTGGGTGGGTGTGAGGGAACGCCAACGCGCGCGCGGAAGATGAAGGACATGAAGAAAACAAATGCGTTTAAATTAAAAAGAATGAATACATGAATACAATCAAGACTCTCGTTTCGGCGCGGCGGGGGTGCCGGAACCGCCCCATCCCCAGAGCAATTCACCAGTGGGTTCTTTGGCGGCCATTTTCTGCATCCAGCCGCCGGGCGTGGGTCCGGCGACGCACGGGTGCTCGACGCGCGCGCCCGCGGGTGTGTGTTCGATGCGAATGCGGTACCACGGGTTGTTTAACATTCCCATGACGTTCCACGTCGGGCGTTCGTCCATTTTATTCATCGATTGGTCCACGGCGCGGAAGCATACTTCGACGCAATCCTTATCCATGAGCCATTCCGTCGGGACGTCGAGCGTCCACATGCACCAGCACCAGTGGCGAGCCTTGTCGCCAGAGCAAAAGTTTGCCCAGCGCGGCTCTTCGCGTACGTTGATGTCGGCGAGTTTCCAGCTCAAACCTTGATCGAATGATAATTCGGCGCGAATGACTTTTCGCCCACCACCGCTGTATGCGTAACCTTTGAACGTGTACGTTTTCGACGCGGCTGGAATGACTTCGTCGTGCGCCGGATACGCGACGGCGCCGTTGATGTTCAGTTGGTTGATAATGAACTCGGGTTTGAACCACCAGCCTTCTTCAGTCGCTCTTTCGGCGTCCACGGGTGGGGGCAACACGCGGTTGTCGTTGAAGTGGTAAAAGTTGTTGCTCTCGCGATCCGTCACCTTGATTTCTTTGAGAAATTTAATCATGCGCCCGCCGATGTAGCCCGGGATGATGACGCGCACCGGAAACCCGTGGTCGGGATGCAGCTTTTCACCGTTTTGCTCGTACGCCACGATGACATCACACGTTGGGTCTAGCGCGGTTTCCATGT
>Ga0222715_10002286_pt1 | contig 17674 bp, 20 predicted proteins | sample C33_9DmetaG_FD_165056 | JGI IMG/M metagenome (GOLD analysis project Ga0222715, IMG submission 165056) | Estuarine water microbial communities from San Francisco Bay, California, United States - C33_9D | ecosystem: Environmental > Aquatic > Marine > Unclassified | place: USA: California... | reverse complement strand
ATCTTTGAATTTCTTACAGAAGCAGAACCTAACAAAAATGATGAAAGATATGTTTCAGTTGGTGGTGTGTATTATAAATACAAAGGTAAGGAAGGGGAAGATGACCCTACTTATAAAAAAGATAAGACTGGTAATTATGTAGAAGTTGAAAAGGGTGATAGCCCTGCAGATACTAAAGACCAAACTAAAAACAACATAAAGAAAACCTTTAGTACTCCATCTCAAAAAGCTCAAAGAGAAAAAGAAAAAGAAATTGCAGATAAAATTCAAAAAGAAAAAGAAAGTAAATCTGATAATAGTGAATCAAAACCTAAAGAAAAGAATAAAACTTTAAAACAAGATGTAGGTTCTAAACCAGAAAGTTTTTCAAAAGATAACCCAACCGATGATGAGTTTGAACAAAAAATAAAAGAAGGTAAAATTAAACCTCAAGAATATAAAGAACAAACTATTGAACTTAATGGTAAAACATACAATCAACCTCTTTCATATGAAGAAATTGAGGAATTATTTGAAAATTCAAAAGATAAAATACCAACAAAATACATCAAAGGATTACAAAGAATACTAAATTCAAAACAAATAAATTCATCAACACCAAAAATTAGTGAGTTCTTTGATGGGGCTGGAGCTGGAGAAATACCTGCTCAATCTGGTGAAATTCTTACATTCATGTTAACATCAATGGATGAAGAATCGGCTAAACAACTTGGTGAATTGTTATTAGCAACCGCTAAAAATCAAAAAGGAACATCCATACTCGATGAATCTTGGATTGGTGCTAGTATTTCATCTCGTGAAACTATATTAAGACAAGTTAAAGAAAAGTATGGTGAAGATGCAGAGATAGAATTTGGTGCATGGGATACCCAAGATGATGTAGAAAATGGTATTGGATTAGAAAACTATTCCGAAAACAAAGGATTTTCAACTGATACATATTTCAGAGTTAAAACATCCGATGGACCAAAAATCCATGAAGTTTCACTCAAAAAAGATTTTGAAGCTTATTTTGCTAATTTAGGTTCTACTGATATTGAAAAAGTATTAGAATCTTCGGGTGCAAAACTTTATGATTCAGATGAAGATAGAGAAAAAAATTCAGTAGGAAACCTTACCAAAAATCAAGCAAAAAATTCAGTAAAGAGAGTTGGAGAAATTACACAAGATTCAGTTGATGAAATATTAAATCAATCCGATGATGAGTTAATTAAGAATGCAGAAAAATTACCACCAGGTATTAGAAGTCTTGTATTAAGTGGAGATTCTAAAAAAGGATACACTTTATCACCTGAAATTAAAAAATATAGAGAGTTTTTATCTAAGGTTAAAGATAAATATCCATTACCTTGGGATGAAACAACTTTACAAAATCCTGATTTCTTTAAAGAAGCAAAATCATTAGGTATTGATTTAGGTGCAAAATCTCCATCTCAAAAAGGAATCAGTAAACTGATGATATTTACAAATTATATGTTATATGCCAACGAGTTGAGTAAAGATGAAAAGGGCCCTGGTTTTGAATTCTTAAATCAACAATTAGGAATAGATAAAGACCCACCTGAAGGTAGTGCAAAATATGTTGCAAACAAACATATTGAAAACTTAGCAAAACCAGAAGCAAGAGAAGCCTTAATGGGTATTATTGGTGAAAAGTTTCCTCTCAAAACCTTACTATCAGGTGAAGAAAGTATGGCACTTGGTAATCAAAGTTTAGATACTGAAACTTGTAAACAGATATTTGGAACTGATAATTATGATGAAATTCAAGAAGGTATTTCTGTTGAAGTAGATGAAGAAGGAAATAAATTTTTATCTTACACTGCTAAAACACCTGGTGCTAAACCTGTTAGAATAGCAAACGTAGAATGTAGACAAAGAGGACAAGGATATGCTGCACCTACTACTGGTATTGCACCGACTGATGAATTTAAACATAGAATCTATTGTGCAAATAAAGATAAGATAGAAACATATTCAAGTAAAGAAGAGAAGGAGGCTAAATCACTTATTAAGAAATTTGGTGAATGTGGTTCTGCTTCATATGAGTAAAACCCCTCGTACATAACTCTAATTCGAGGTACATTACTTTTATATAGATTACTAAATCTTTCCTTTAATGATTTTATATTTATATAAGAATAAAACGATAGGAAAGATAAATGCAAACACAGTTACTCTGTACATTTACTAATAAAGAGGAACTTCAAAATACCCTACAACTTATTAGAGAGACATATCACATAGTTTACAACTATATCTATGTACTCCAAAATAAGGGTAATTTGGATGAACTTTTCATTACTTACAATATAGATACCACAGTTCGACCAGATAAACCTTTGGAAGATACTATATTGGTACATAGAAAGAAACAAAGTAATACACTATATACCATTAACGCACTCAATGAGTTAGTTAAAGAAGAAAATGGTGGAGTTTTGGATAAGAATTTTTCTATTGATTGGGATAAATTTAAAAACTCAATTATAGTTACCAATGTAGAAGGAACAAAGAAAATTTCTACGCGAATTTATGAAGTAATAGAATTCAATCAAAAATAGTTACAAAATCTACAAAATATGTTAGATGATATTTTTATATTTGATAATATCATATCAAAAGAAAAACAAGATATTTTAGAAAAATATGTTAAGAAAGAAAATCTAAAATGGATTTTTGCTAATAATATTTCTTATTTCAAAAGTGGAGATGTATTTCCACAATATGTTTTACCACCTACTTATGAGTTTGATTCAAATATTTTAGATATCATATCTGAAATAGAACAAAATGTTTGTATAAGATTGGGAAGAAATTTTTTAAAAAATTATAGATTTAAAATCAATTTACTAAAGGTTTCTGATTATGAAATTGCAAAACCAATACAAAAAGGAATACATATTGATAGAAACGAAGAACACATATCGTTAGTTTATTATATAAATGATACCGATGGTTCTACTTCTTTTTATGATTTTTTAGGAGAAAATGTTTTAGATTGTGTTAAATATGTTGATTATGGTAGATATGATAAATTTAAATTAGTAAAAGAGATTCCTCCAAAAAAAGGAAGAGTTTCAGTTTTTAATGGAATGATGCCTCACCATTCTAACTACCCTACTATAAATGATAGATATGTTATAAACATCAACTTAGTAATAGATAAAAAATTAAAAACAAAATTAGTATAGTTATGAATAACTTAGATAAACAATACCAAGAACTCCTTCAAGATATCTTAGATAATGGAGTAGAGAAATCAGACAGAACTGGTACAGGTACTCTTTCGGTATTTGGAAAACAAATAGTTCACAATATGAATGAGGGGTTTCCACTTCTTACAACAAAGAAGATGGCTATCAAATCTATCATGACTGAATTGAAATGGTTTCTAAAAGGAGATACCAACATCAAGTATTTAGTTGATAATGGCTGTAACATTTGGAATGGTGATGCTTATAAGAAGTATGCAGAGCAATTGGTTCCAGGTTTTCATGGGCCTTGGTACACTCAAGAACAATTTATTGAGTTAATTAAAACTAATGATGCTTTTGCTAGAGATTGGGGTGAGTTAGGACCAATCTATGGTCATCAATGGAGAGATTGGACAGTAGAATCTGGTTATAGAAACCAATGGGTAGACCAAATAAAAGTTCTTATTAATAACCTCAAAGATAACCCAGATTCAAGAAGGTTAATGGTTTCTGCATGGAATGTAGGTGATTTGGAACATATGACCTTACCTCCTTGTCATTATGGATTCCAAGTTTATACAAGATTATTAACTCTTGATGAAAGAATCAGTTGGTATAATAAAAATAATGTTCCACTTGGTAAATCACAAGATTACTACCACGAACATTTAGATGATATGGGAGTTCCTCAAAGAACTATTTCACTTTCTTGGAATCAAAGAAGTGTTGATACTTTCTTAGGTTTACCATTTAATATTGCATCTTATGGTATGTTATTATCGTTAATTGCTGATGAGGTGAATATGATACCAGGTGCATTAATTGGTAACTTGGGTGATACTCACTTATACCTAAATCATTTAGAACAAGCACAAGAACAAGTTAGTAGAGAACCATTTGAACATCTACCAAAATTAAAATTAAATAGTGTTGAACTATTGGATGGAGAATTTGATTACGAAATTTTACATTATCATTCACACCCAACAATTAAAGCACCTTTAAGTAATTAATATGAAAATTGATGTTATAGATATTCTAAAATCATGGGCTACTAAATTAAACCCAAATGAACTTCAATCTAAAATTGCAAAAGATAGATTACATATATGTTTGGGTACAGATAGTACAGATAAATGTGAATATGTAACCGAGTTCGTTGATGGCAAAAAGTGGTCATCTACTTGCAGTGCATGTGGTTGCCCAATATCTGCAAAAGTTTTTTCTTCAAATTCGAACCCATGTCCCAAAAATAAATGGATAGATGTAGATAAAAAAAATGGATTAATTATTGATATGAAAAAGAATACTACGCTATTTTAATTTTTCTATATATTTATTATTACATAAAATAAGGCTTTATACTATGAGAGGAACATTAATAGGAACTGATTTATTACAGAGTGGAGACTCTGTAAAAATTTTAGAAGTAAATACTAATACAAGTATAAATAATAATGGAGTAGGTGATTTGTATTTTGAAGGACTGTTTGAAATGCTAGTTTCAAATAGTATTGATGAATTCCATTATATTTATACTGAACACACAACATGGCCTGATTCTCCAGACCCTGCTGATTATCCAACTGCTAATTATTTCGAAAATGAAATAAAAAGACAATGTGATATCAATGGCATTGCATACACTGCCCATACAGTTATTAAAAATTCCATAACAGTTCCCTCTATAGCTGATGCTGATAATAAATTTATATTAAGACAGGCTTTTGATATATCTGCTATAGTTGACTCAACATATTGTGCAGATAAGTTTGAATTTTTTAAATTGATGAGTGGTTCTCAGTATATACCAAAAACTTATTTTTCATCATCCGCAGATTTATATTTAGATTCGTTTGATTCTTCTGCAATTGATTTTAATTCAACCGTACCTAACTTCATAGAAAAATCAAAAAATGCAGAATATAATACTAACGAATACCCTGCTCTTGGTATTATAAGTTCTAATGAACAATTAGAAGAAAGAAAGTCTTTATTAAACTCTAATACATTAATACAGGAATTTATATCAGATGATTCAAATATTGTATCAAATAGAAGAAGTGTAATAAGAAGTTTAGATATATTATATGGAAGTGAATTAGATGTATTACATCTTGGAGGATACGCAGTTTCGACTGAACTTGATATGGATTTTTGTGAAGATTCATATGCTACACAATTAAAACAAGATGGTACATCATACAGTAGTCAAGTTTTAGAAGGACCTTCTCGAATAAAATGGATGTTTAATAGATACATTGATGAAAATTTGGCCCACTATCATGCCGATGCTACTGATGTAGTTCTTATGTCAGATGGTACAGAAAAAACATTTGACAACTTAGAAGTAAATGATGTTATAAAAACTGTATCATTTTCTTTAATTTCTGGTTCTGAGGTAAATGGAGAACCGTCACCTGACTTTAAACATCACTATGGTAATTTTAATTTGATTTTAGATAGTATATCTGAGGTTACATCTTCTGTTGTAAAAAAGGATATACAGGCTCAAAGTTCATTATATATTAATATAACGTTTGATAATGGTAGTTCTATGGTTGATACTCCAAATAGTAACTACCTTATAGAAGAATCAGGTTCCGCTTCAAATATGGTGTATTATACATATGCCAACTCACTTGTAGTGGGTGATAAGGTGTTGGTATATGAACCAAGTACATCTGAAGTAACTCGATTAGAAGTAACTAATTTAGAAGTAGTATATCAGTATAATAAATACTTAGGTTCTATTGATGTTGAACCCTATGATATATATCTTACAGAAATCACACAAGGATACTATGCTATTCAACATAACCCATGTACCTATTGTGGATATTACACATATCCATGTGGTAACTATTGGTGTGATTATGGTTGCTACTATTGTAGTGCTGGTGGCTCTTGTTTCGTAGCTGGAACTAAAGTTACAACTAAAGACGGTCAAGAAAATATTGAAAATATTAAAATAGGAGATTTGGTTGCTTCTTTAAATGAAAAAACTTTAGAAATAGAATTTAAACAAGTGACCGATGTAACTCAACCATCACACGATGATTTAGTTAAATATACATTCTCAAATGGTTCTACTATCACTTCTACATTTGACCATCCATATTATGTAAATGGATTAAACTTATCATCGTATAAACCAAATCTTACTGAAGAAAGATATGAATTAAATAGAGATATAAGTCAAATCAAAGTAGGAGATTCGGTTAGATTAATAGATGGAACTGAATTAACAATTGATTCTATTGAAGAATTGGATGTAGAACCTACTACAACTTATCTTCTAATGGTTGACGGTAACAATAACTTTTTTGCGAATAACATTTTAGTACATAATAAGAAATTTTAATATCATGGAAAAATTAAAAAGAACATTTATAATATCTAATAAGGTATCCTCTCTTGAAGAAAACACAAGAGAGCAAGTAAAATTGGCTATAAAAGATTTCGTTAATAGAGTAAAAGCGAAACATTTGTAATTTTTTTTAAAAAATATTTGGAATTTTAAAATAAATTTCGTATATTTGTATAAATTAAATTACAATTATATGGTAAAGAGAAAGACTACTCCAAAATCAGAACCTAATATTATATCACAGGTTCAGAAAAAAACTCACACATTAAATATTAAACCGATAGGTGAACAGGAATTAGAGGTCATCAGATATGATGACCCTAATATTGTTTTTCAAATGGAAAAGGAATGGCCTGAGATGACAGATGAATTCAAAAGAATCATGTTTACTCAGTACGAACTTTTCTGTAAGAAACAGGCAAACTATGGACCTGATAATATCTCTGTTGGTTCTAAATTAGATAATCCATCCGATATTAAAGTATCCCTAACTGGTCTTTGGTTTAGAATGAATGATAAGATTAATCGATTGAAACAATTGGTAGTATTGGGTAAAGATGATACTGTTAATGAGGCAATTGAAGATACCTTTATGGACTTATCAGTATATGGTATTATATCCCAAATTGTCAAGAACGGCAAGTGGGGAAAATAGTTAAAAAAAATACGAATTTCGAACGAATTTTTCGGTGGTTTTTTCGATTTTCGTATATTTATATGTATAAAACACACACCGATAAAACACTTAATTATTAACATTTAAAGGACTAAAATTATGGCTTTAGACATTAACGCAATTAGAGGTAGACTAAACAAACTACAAAACACACAACGTAAAACTGATGCACTTTGGAAACCAACTCCAGGAAAACATCAAGTAAGAATCGTTCCTTACAAGTTCAATACAGATAACCCTTTCATTGAACTTTATTTCCACTACAACATTAACAACAAAACTTATCTATCACCACAATCTTTTGGTAGACCAGACCCTATTGTAGAGTTTGCTGATAAACTAAAAAGAATGGGTGATAAAGATGATTGGAAAGCGGCGAAGGCTATGGAGCCTAAGTTGAGAACTTTCGTACCTGTTATTGTTAGAGGTGAAGAAGGTGAAGGAGTAAGATTTTGGGGATTTGGTAAAACTGTATATCAAGAAATTCTTGGTTACATTGCTGACCCTGATTATGGTGATATCACCGACCCAACAAGTGGTAGAGATTTAACAATCGAATACAAATCAGCAGAAGAAGCTGGTACTTCTTATCCAACAACTACCATTAGAGTAAAACCATCGCAATCAGCAATTTCAGAAGATGCTACAAGAGCAACTGATTTCATTGAAAATCAAACTGAAATTACTGAACTTTATTCAGAGTTATCTTACGATGAATTAAAGGGTGTATTAGAAGGTTGGTTAAATCCAACAAATGAAGAAGGAGATGAATCAGTTTCAGTTGAAACTCTTTCAACTTCTACAAAACCTGCAACTGAAGCAACTTCAGCACCACAACCAACAACAGATTCAAAGAAAACTGATGATGTGGCTGCAGCATTTGATGATTTATTCAACAACTAAACCTAAACTAAATGGCGAAGAAACAAGAAATGGATTTAGCGGATATCCTTGCGGGTGAGCTAAATAAACAATCAAAAGACCAAAAAGTAGCATTCTTCTTAGATGATGATACTGCACCTACCAATGTGGAAGGTTGGGTATCGACTGGATGTGCTATGTTGGACGTGGCCATTTCCAATCGCCCTTATGGTGGTTTACCAGTAGGTAGAATCACAGAAGTTACAGGTTTGGAACAAAGTGGTAAATCATTACTATCGGCTCACTTGTTGGCGGAAACACAAAAACAAGGTGGAGTTGCAGTATTGATTGACACAGAAACTGCAGTAAGTAGAGAATTTTTAGAAGCTATCGGTGTGGATGTATCTAAACTTCTTTATGTAACAGCAGATTCAGTTGAACAAATCTTCGATTTTACTGAAACAATCATTGAAAAGGTTCGTGAAACTTCTAAAGATAGGATAGTAACTATCGTTGTGGATTCAGTAGCGGCAGCATCAACCAAAACAGAACTAGCGGCTGATTATGGTAAAGATGGTTATGCAACTGATAAAGCAATCATTATATCAAAGGCAATGAGAAAGATTACCAATATGATTGGTAGACAGAAAATTACTTTGGTATTTACTAACCAACTTAGACAGAAGATGAACGCGATGCCTTTTGGTGACCCATGGACAACTTCAGGTGGTAAAGCTCTTGCTTTCCATGCCTCTGTTAGATTGAGATTGAAGGGAATGGGACAACTAAAAATGAAGGTAAACGGCAATGATAAGGTTGTTGGAATGAAGGTTCGATGTCAAGTAGTAAAAAACAGAATGGGGCCACCTTTGCGTTCCGCTGATTTTGAAATCTACTTTGACAGAGGAATTGATAACTACGGCTCATGGTTGGGAGTTATGAAAGAAAATAAATTAGTAAAACAGGCAGGTGCTTGGTATTCATACGTTGATACTGAAACTGGTGAAGAAATCAAATTTCAATCCAAAGATTTTATCGAATTGATGGATGAAAGAGATGATTTAAGAGAGCAGATTTACAAAAAGATTTGTGAAGAAACTATCTTACAATATAAATCAGATACTTTAGATATCGATAGTATGGAGATTGATACCGAAATGCCTGAATAAAATCAATGTTATGAACAGATTAGTTGATATGTTGAGAAAGAGTGCCGAGGCTGATAAAGCCAAGGCACTTTTATCTCTCGAATTATTAGATAAGAAGGCCGTTGGTATTGGTGACCATTCTACTGAAGATTTCTACAAGAACGCAGAAGATGCATTAAAAATGTTGGTAGATGCAGATGATAGATTGGGTGCACTTGATAAATACTTTAACGAAAAAGAACTTCTTTCATGAAGGAACTCTACAAAAACATTTTAGAATCAGTTGAGATAGAACGAACTCAAAATATCGATAAACACAAGAATTCTCGTGTTTTAATTATCGATGGGTTAAATACGTTCATCAGATGTTGGTCATCCATTCCTACGATGAATGATGATGGTGACCATGTTGGTGGTGTAACCGGTGTTCTTAAATCAATTGGTTATGCAATTAGACAAACTCAACCGACTCGTGTTGTTGTAGTTTTTGATGGAAAAGGTGGTTCTCAACAAAGAAAGAAAAAGTTTGATGGTTATAAAGCCCAAAGAGATTCAAACAAACTTAGAGTAAATCGTCAGTACGCTGATTTGATGAACGATGAGGATGAAAGAGAATCTATGAAAAGACAATTCGTTTGGTTAAACGAAATGTTATATGGTTTACCTTTAACTACCATGATATACGATGGAGTAGAGGCAGATGATATCATGGCTTATATAACCACACATCTTTTAAAAGAGAATGAACAGGCGGTGGTTATGTCTACTGATAAGGATTTTCTCCAATTAGTAGATGATAAAACCATCGTTTGGTCACCTACCAAAAAGAAGATGTATAATAAGAAAATGGTAAAAGAGGAATTTGGTATTGAAGCCAAAAACCTTTTATTATACAGAGTATTAGATGGTGATAAATCAGATAACATACCTGGTGTATATGGGTGTGGAATCAAAACTGTAATTAAGAGGTTTCCTGAAATAACCGAAGATGTAAAATTATCAGTAGATGATTTATTAGAATTGGCGGAAAAAAAGAAAGAGGAAACCAAAGGTAAGATTAAGTTATACAATGATATCATAGAAGCAAAACAACAAATTCTTTTAAATAGAGAATTAATGCAACTTGATGATGTTGATATATCAGGTCAAATCAAAATGAAAGTTTTGGATAGGTTTAACGAACCTACTAAACCACTAAACAAAATGGATTTTATGAAAATCCTTTTGAAATACAAAGTGGTAAACAATTTTGGTGATATCAATGATTGGTTAAAAACCACATTTGGAAATATAATAACAGATTAATGCCAATAAGAAGAGGACAATCGCACCCATCAGCTAAATTAACCGATGAACAAGTTTTAAACATTAGGAAACTTTGGAGAATGGGACATCGTAATATACGAGTCATAGCTCGCAATAATAAGGTAAGCCCTGCTAACGTTAATAAGATTGTCAAAATGCAGACCTGGCAGCACTTAAATGAATTTTGGAGTGGGTCCTTATGAAAGATTATTGTGATATTTCTAAATTATCAGTAAGACCAATAACCAAATCAGTAGCAAAAGATATTATAATAAACAATCATTATAGTGGATTGTGGACAAAGGTATCTTATGTTTTGGGTTTGTTTACATCTGATGTAGAAGAACATCCATTTTTTAGTGGTGTTGAAGATAAGCTCATTGGTGTTATTTGTTATGGAGACCCAATAGGTAGGTTAAGTGGACAATCTATTTCAGAACTATTAGATAGAACTGAAGTATTAGAATTGGTTAGATTGTTTGTCTTTGATGGATATGGCTCAAATATTGAAAGTTGGTTCATCTCTAAATCGTTTGATTGGTTGAGAAAAAATGTACCACAAATTAAAGGATTGATATCATATTCAGACCCAAAAGAAGGACATGCTGGTACAATCTACCAAGCCACCAATTGGATTTATCAAGGTAATAAATTAAGATTCAACGATAGTTGGTCTTTCAAGTTTGATGAAGGAGGTGAGTGGCAACATGGTAGAACTATTTTTCCTTATTATGGAACAAACAACCCAAAAGAAATTCAAAAACAAGTAACTAAAACATTTTGGATTCGTAAAGAACCAAGAAAACATAGATATGTTTATATCTTAGCAAAAGGTGGAGAAAGAAGAAAGATATTAAAAAATTTAAAACATCCACAATATCCTTACCCAAAGGAACAAGAAGTGGGTGAGATGGAAATACATAAGTTAGAACCAATTGAAAGAGGAGAATAAAAAATACGTTGATACTTCCAAAGTTACAATCAGAGAAATCAGTAAGGCAGCTGGCAAAGATATGATTGTAAAGTATCACTATACTCACGCATTTTCAATGTGTAGATACGCTCTTGGTGTATTTTATGAATCAGATACCAAAGATGTATTAGGTAATACAGAACAACTCATAGGTTGTTTAATTTATGGATACCCCGTTGGTAGGTCAGCAGTAACATCTGTAATAGATGGTTTAGGTAAAGAAGAGTGTTTAGAATTAACAAGATTATTCATACACGATGGTTATGGTTCTAACATTGAATCATATGCAATGGGGCAATCCTTTAAATGGTTGAAAGAGAACGCACCTAATATAAAGATGTTGATTTCTTATTCTGATGCAGAACAAGGACATCTTGGTGGAATTTACCAAGCAACAAATTGGTTATTCCAAGATACCTCAGAGATTCAGTTGATGCCTAACTTCTCAATCTCTTTAAGTGATAATCCTTACAAATGGATTCATTCAAGAACTGTGTTCTCTAAATGGGGTTCGCATAATATTGAAAAACTAAAAGAGGCAGTTGGTAAAGATGGTTATAAAGAATTTTGGAGAAAAAAGGAAGCACCTAAGAATAGATACATTCAGATATTAGGTCAAACTAAAGGAGAAACTAAAAAGTTAAAATCAAAATTAAAACATAAAGTTTATCCTTATCCAAAAGATTTAGAAGAATATCTACCAAAGATAGAACACTATGAAACTATTGAACCGGAAAATAAAGTAAATTTTTGGTAAATACAAATATATAATATTATATGAGTAATAAAATAGTAAAACTATACGGATTAAAACATTCGGGTTCACATTATTTAGATTGGTTACTGAAACATAATACAGAAGAGGTTGTGGTACTACACAATCAAACTGGTTGGAATCATGGAATAATTCAGCTTAAATTTCATTGGGATGTTACAAAGTGGAATACCGACCCTCTTTTCGAGATGGATGAAAAATATGATTCACATATAAAATCATTAGAACTAACAAGAGGATATCCAGTAACCCACTATAAAGATGAAATTGAATCATTATATTTTGATAGAAAATTACCACTTTTAATTTTAATTAGAAACCCATATAGTTGGATTCATTCATATTGTGTAAAACACAAAGAAGAAGCAGGAGGTGCAACCTTTGAAGATGCAGCTGCTCAATGGAACTCTATAAATTTAAATTATATAAAAGAACAATACTTTCCAAAGTTATTCATTAAGTTTGAAAACTTACAACAAAATCCACAAGAAGAATTAAAAAGAGTAAGTAATTTTTTAGGTGTAGAGTTGAATGAAGAATTCAAAGATTCGAAAACTGATATGGTTTCCTTAGCAAACGAAGGAGATGAATTATATACAGATACATCAGATTTTTCATTAAAAAATGAAGTAGATAAATGGTTAAATAAAGATGTATTAAATTTTTATAATTCTTTGTAAAAAAAATGAAAAAATATTTGGATAATTAAAATATTTTTTGTATATTTGTATAAATTTACGAAAAAATATAGCATCGTGGGTCCTGACATCCTTGAAGATGCTGAAAAAATAAAAGCAGGAAAGGTAGGTTAATAACCATATAATAGGCCTTTTTAAATAAATTATTATGAAAACGTTAATCGTTATTATATTGAAACAATCCATTGGATTAAAATATAATAATTTTGTTAACACAAATGCTAATATTTAAATTGCTGAAATTATGGAAACAAGTAAGAAACCATCTTTCTGGTGGGAAAAAAGTGAAAAACTCTATCGCGAATGGGTAGAGACCAAATCAAAAGAGGTTTGGAAAGATTACATTGATTCTCTCAAAACTTATTATAAAGTATCGTGGGGAGAAATTATGTAAAGGATTTATCTTACTTACAAGGTGAGTGGGATAGATTGAAATTAGGATACAAAAATCAAAGACAGTTCTTTAATGAACGATTTGATTGGGAAGAAGGAGTTTCACACCTCCTTCAGGGACCTGTACGATTAGAAGGTGAAACTTTTAAAAAGTACAAGGAAAGACGTTGGGTAGAAAAGAATTTAATTCGTTTCTACAAACAACGAGGAATCGCTGGACACCCATTTTCTAAATATCACAGATAATGAGTTATAAGCGAGATAGAAAGGCCTTCCGTAAGGGATTACGGAAGGTCAAACTAAACTTCCAAAAGAATTTAAAAAAGAAAGTTAAATTTAAAAAGAAGTTTGGATGGTAATTAAGTTACAAAAAATTTTGCTATTTAAAATATTTTTTGTATCTTTACAAAGTAAAAATAAATTATTAACAACAAGTATTTCTGAAAACGTAATTTTACCAAGGGAATACGAAAAATTAAAATTAATTTAATCATGGAAGAAAATTTTATTTATTGCGAAGAAGCTGAATCAAAATTCGGTTCAACAAAGAAAGCTATCTCTACTCTTGGAGATGTAAGTGTACGTTTCTTAACAAGTAACGAATCACCACAAATCGAAACAGGTGCTAGAGAGTATCAAAGAGAGAAAGTTGCAGGACTTTTTTGGAAACAACTGGTCATGTTAACTGTAATTTCTAACGGGTATCGAAAAATACCTCAAGTACACATTAGAGTTGTCAAGAATGGTAAATCTTGGAAACTTGAACTTATAGATGGACAGCAAAGAATTACATCTATAATAGATTTTATCAATGGAAAATACACATTACCAAATACAGATAATTTCAATTTAGGTAATGGTACTGATGTTAGAAACATGGGTATTGAAGATATTAGAAAAGACTACCCACAACTATATCAACAAATTTTAGGATATAGAATTAGTTGTTTATGGTACGAAAACATCAATGATGAACAAACAGCAGATTTATTTATCAATGTGTTGAACAACACCAACGCTATGAAACCTCAAGAAATCAGAAACGCTGTTAGAGGTAAACTATCTGAATACATTAGAAACTCATCGAGAAGTTTCAGAGATTCAGATGAGAGATTACCCTTATTTGAAAGAATACATAGTGATTCTAAATCAAAGAAAGCTACTTTGAAATACTTTTCAGATTCATTCACTATTAGTGGTAGAATGGAAGTTGATGAGTGGTTATCTGAATTAATCTACTTATTAGAGAATGGATATCGAAAGGGTATCTCTCAACAATCCCACACTAAATGGATAAAGGCGGTTCAAGGAACTGGTAAAGAATCTGGTACGTTATCTACACAAGAACAATTTGATGAGTTCTTAGAGGAAACTATTGAACCTTTCATGAAGTTTACTCATGATGTTATAACATCAGTACCATCTGATTATAGATTTAGATTAACTCCTATGTTATCTCAAATGTTGGTACTTTATGGATACGAACTTAAAACTAAATACGGTCATTTAAATACTGATGTTTATGTAAAGAAGTTTTTTGATGTTCATAAGAGATGGAGTAATACCGATTTGAAAAAAGGACCGAGATTATATCAAGATGAAGTAATGTTTGGTACTCAAGATGAACAAATGGAGCCATTTAACAAGTTGTTTGGTGGTAAGAACAAGAAGGCTATTGGAACAATAACCCTTATTCTTGATAAGGAAGTTCTTGAAGATATGGATTCTTTTGGAATAGTTGAACTTGATGGTAGGGAAACCTTTACTAAACCACAAATTATTCAGAAATGGGAAGAGCAAGATAGAAAGTGTTACTTTACAGGTGAACTTCTTGAAATTAAAGATATAGCTGGAGACCATTATATCCCAAGAAGTTGGGGTATTAAGAAAGGTGGAGTTACTGAAATACATAACCTTGTAGTTACTTCAAAGAAGTTAAATCTGAAAAAGAGTAGTATGCATGGTGATGATTTCATGAAATTGTTGAACGAAGAAATGGCTGTAGCTTAATGCAATTTTGGGATTCAATAGATTATAAGAATAGTCGTAAAGTACTCGTAGTACCTAATATCACTACGGGTGCTTCTTCTATTGAAAAGGATTCCTTCATTGATGTAATTTTTAATCACATCAAAGCACTGGAGAACTATGGTGATTATTTTTGGAAAGTATTAGTACCAACGGGTAAAGTTACTCGTAAATTAAACTTACCAAATGTAAAACAAATTGAAATAGATATCTTAGGTGATATGATGAATCAACGTGCTTTTCCATCTCCAAAATGGATTAACATATTGAAGAATGAAGAATATGATATCATTTATAATCACCTTCCTGATTGGGCACCTCATGTAGCAAGATATGCTAATTACAGAAAAAACGATAAAGGTAAATCTGTACCAACATTACAGTATGGGTATTCACATTGGTTTGAGGGTTCTAAACATTTACCTTGTAATGGGGTTGATAGAAGAGATGGTAAACCTAAGTGGCTATGGTTACCGATAGAATTATTGGGAATATCTACTATGAAAACCTGCTATATAAATACTCAAGACCAGAAGAATAGAGTACTTAAAGAAGCAAAGGAAATTTTCAATGATGAGTTTGTTGAAAAGTTAGATGATATTCTTACTGTATGGAATTTAGGTGTAGAGAAATCTAAGATTGTTGATAACCCATCTGAAAATAAAAGGAAGATTATTGTATTTAATCACAGAGCTGCTGCATATAAAGGATATCCTAAGTTTTTAGAACTGATGAGAGAGTATAGAAAACGAAGAGATGATTTCGTTGTTTGGATTCCTATGTTGACTGGTAGCTCACCTGAATCATGGATAGATAATTCAAAATCACCTAAACATGAATACTATCAAAGATTGCAAGATTGTATGGTTGGTATTCAGATGAGACAATCAAATTATGGTTGGAGTGTTAGTGGAACAGATTGTTTGATGAATGGGATACCTATGGTTTGGCAAGAATCAGATTGTTATCGAGAAATAGACCCAAATGGTTTATTTTGGAATAAGAAAAAAGATTTCTTTAATATTCTGGATAAAATTTTAGATGACGATAATTATCGTAGGGAGTTGGAGTTAAAGGCTATCCAAAGAGCACATGAATTATCAGAAAACGAAGATAAAATGATAAAACAACTTCACAAACAATTAAATAGTTAATGTACCAAAACATTTATTACCAACGAGAAAAGAATTTAATTCATCTTTGGGATGATAAAAGAGGTTACTCATCGTTTCCTTATACACGATATGCATACGAAAGAGCAACTAATGGAGAAGCTCGTTCTATCTATGGAGATAAGTTAACAAAGATTTATAAATTTTCGAAAGATGATCCTGAATTATTTGAATCAGATGTACCCGAAACTACAAGAGCATTAGTAGATTTATATTCCGATTCGGATGAATCTTCAACGGGTCATGTAATACTCACATATGATATTGAATGTGAGATGGAAAGTGGATTACCAAATCCCGAAGAAGCTAAGAATGAACTTACTTCTATTGCACTTCATGATTCAGCAACTGACCAGTATTGGGTATTGGTAATGGATAAAGAAGGTTTGATGGTAGAGAAAACTACTGATAAAGCAATCGTAATTCCATTTAAGGATGAACGAGATATGTTGATGAAGTATTTGGAATTATATGAAACGATAAATCCTACTATTGTTACGGGTTGGAACATTGATTACTTTGATACACCTATGTTATACAACAGAATCAAAAGATTATTGGGTGAAAGACAAGCGAATCGTTTATCACCAATCGGACAATGTTTTTGGTCTCCGTATCGTAAGAGATTCTTTATGGCTGGTGTATCTTATTTAGATTATATTGCACTGTTTAAGAACTTTACATATACCGAATATCCTAACTATCGTTTAGATACTATTGCTCAATTAGAACTTGGTAGAGGCAAGATTGAATATGATGGAAACCTAGACCAACTATTCAGAGATGATATCGATAAGTTTATTGAGTATAACTTAGTGGATGTTGAATTGGTTGTTGAAATGGATAGGAAATTACAATACATCGATTTGTGTAGAGGTATTACACACGCTGGGCACGTTCCTTACGAAGATTTTGTTTATTCATCGAAGTATCTTGAAGGTGCTATGCTAACTTACCTTAGAAGAAAAGGATTGGTAGCACCTAATAAACCTGCGGATAGGCAAGAAAGAATGCAAGCACTTCGTGATAACAACGAAGAAAAGTTTATTGGGGCATATGTAAAAGACCCTATTGTTGG
>Ga0222715_10002280_pt1 | contig 17691 bp, 23 predicted proteins | sample C33_9DmetaG_FD_165056 | JGI IMG/M metagenome (GOLD analysis project Ga0222715, IMG submission 165056) | Estuarine water microbial communities from San Francisco Bay, California, United States - C33_9D | ecosystem: Environmental > Aquatic > Marine > Unclassified | place: USA: California... | reverse complement strand
TAAGCAAAATTGATAAGCCAGTCAAAAATGATGACGGCACTATTACTTTGCCAACCATTGAACTTCAGACAAACGATCCCAGTCTAGAAGCTGGGCAGTTGCAGAATTTATATGGCACAGACTTAATGCCATACTATAACTGGGTTGAAGCTAAACAAACAGGAACCATGACCTATGATCCTGCTAAAGAGTTGTCAGAAATCAATGATGACTTTATGGAAAAACATGGCATAACTGCTCAAGAAGCTGCTGCTCAAATGGAAGCAGAAATGAAGCAGGCAGCTATAAAGTCTGCTACTATGGCTACAACGTATGGAGCTGGAAAAGCAGCGCAAGCATATTTAGGCGATTCAAGTATTGGTGTTGGTGGAGCTGCATTAGAAGGTATGAAATCCCTAAACCCATTTAAGGGTATAGGTGGCTCTCCCCAAGTTGCACCACAGGCTCAATATGGAATTGTAGGGTCTGATAGAACTTTTGCCAACATACAAGACGCCAAGGCTTATACTGATGCGTTTAAAGGAACTGAAATTAAAGATCTTGGACCTCAGAAACCAGTGCAGAGTGCTTTGCAAGCAGGAAAAGCAGCATTGCAAGGAAGCAAAACAGGTTTTGCAGGCTTCCAAGACAGGCTTTACGGAGATGCTGCTGGCGCAAACTTAAAAGTAACAGGCGCGGCGGCGGGTATAGACTTCATCACTCAAGTCGCGATGGGCGCAGATCCAATGGATGCCGCCAAAGAAGCGGGTAAAACTGCTGTTCTATCTTATGTCGCAAATGCAATCATACCGGGATCTGGACCTATTATCGGGTTCTTATCGAAATTCTTCTAAAAGGAGCCAAAAATGGCAAGAGAACCACAAATGAACCAACGCCCACCAATGCCAGACATGGCTGGAGCCAACATGCCACGTCAGGCCAGTGATGGTCCTGATGAAAAAACACTAGAAGGCGCAAAGCAAAACATTATGAAGCCATCCTCGCAGTTGGCAGCAGTTTTGGTTTCACGTCTTGGAGCCATGACAGAGGCACAATTAGCTGAACTGGATCGTGCGATTACACCAGAAGCTGCAAAGGCACTCCTTATGCTGTTACCTGAACTGGGCGCACTCATGGAAGCTATTGCAGGAAGCGGTCAAGCTGCTCCACCAAATCGTCCAGCGCCACAGTCTGGTCCACAAATGGGCGCGTTAGGCGGTATGAGCTAATGCTTAGATTGGCGACAGTCGAAGATCTTTCTGAAATATACATGATGTTAAGCGTCATGCATTCAGACACGATTAAAGGCACGTCATCAATCGATTCTGAAAAACTAACATCAGCAATCAGCCATGCTTTGCATAAAGGCATTGTTATAGTTTTCGATGTAGACGGAAAAATAGTAGGTTCTATAGCGGGTATAGAAACATCTGATTGGTGGTCTAGCGATAAATATTTGGCTGATATGTGGTTCTTCGTCTATAAAGAGCATAGAAAGTCAAATATCGCAGCAAGGTTGATAAAGAGCTTTATGAAAGTGGCAAAGAAATCTAAGTTCAAAATCAAAGTAGGCCATGTCTATTCGGGAGATGGCGAGCGAAAAGATAAATTTTATGAGCGCCTTGGATTATCCAAAGTCGGTTCGCTCTATACGGAGGCTTAAATGGCAGGGTTTTGCACACCATCATACACTGAGTTGCCAGATGCAAAAAGCATTGTGGACGGCACAGAGATCCCAGAATGGGTTGCTGCTGCTGGTCGTGAAATATTTAGTTCCGCGACAGGAATAGCTGGATCTCCTTACCCAAATTATCAAGGCGAAAGATACGCCTCATATGACGGTAGTAAATTTAGTGAAGATGAACGTGCTGGACAAGCCATTCTCCGCGAAGGCGCTGAAAACTATTTGCCATACATGAACCGTGCAACTGCCGTGGCAAATACATTGGGTCAGGGTTACGACTCTATGACTCGTGAAGAGTTAATGGGAGATCCCTATAGCGGCGCGAGTAGAGGTTATTTGGAAGGTGACTTTCAGGGGCTATCTGCCGATGAGCTGCTTGGGCAGTATCAAGGTGCTTCACGCGAAGAATTACTTGGTGATTATCAAGGCGCAACGCGAGAAGACTTGATGGGTAATTATCAAGGCGCAACGCGAGAAGAATTAATCGGTCAAGGTGTAGATCCATTCTCAATGGAAAACGCACAAGAATACATGGATATTTACCAAAGCTCTATGGACCCTGCTGTTCGAGAAATTGAACAACAAACCATACAAGCTCAAAACCAAGCTCGCGCAAGTGCAGCTAGAAGTGGCGCATTTGGTGGATCTAGATTGGGCATTCTAGAAGGCACAGCGGCTGGAGAAGGCGCACAAGCGGCTGGCGATCTTCGCGCACAAGCAGCGCGTGAGGGTCTGGGCTTTGCGGCAGGCAGATACGATCAAGATGTTGCACAGTCAGAACGTGATCGTGCAGCTCGCTTCGGTGCAGAAGATGTCATGCGTGGACAGTTTATGGAAGACCGTGCAGCTCGCTTCGGAACAGAAGACGTTATGCGTGGGCGGTTTATGGACGATCAGGCGTCAAGATTTGGCGCGGAAGATGTTATGCGCGGTCAATTTATGGAAGACCGTGCGGGTCGATTCTCAGCCGAAGATGCAAGACGGCAACAAGCAGAAGCAGATCGCACAGCTCGATTTGGGGCAGAAGACGTTATGTATGGCCGTTATGGCGATCAACGTGCCGCAAGATTTGGTGCAGAAGACGCACTGCGCTCTGGCTTCGAAACAGACGAAGCAGCTCGCATAGCTCAGATGAATGCTTACCAAGGCATGGGATCTGACATTATGGCTTTGCAAAACCAAGCAGCGGCTGGTCTTATATCTTCTGGAGAGGCGCAGCGTTTACTGGACCAACGCGCTCTGGACTATGCATATGCTGATTACATGGATCAAAAAGCGTACCCACAGGAAATGGTTAACTTTGCATTGGGCGCACTTTCTGGAACTCCATACAACACGCGCAGCTATCGTAATGAAATGGGAACTATTTACAAAGACAATCCATCTATTTACGGCCAAGCACTTGCTGGCATTGGTGCGGGATACAGCGCGTATAGAATGGGCAGAGGTCAGTAAGGATATATTATGGCAGTAAATAATAAGCCTCTAGGAGCATCAGGAACCACTTTAAATGATATGGGGAACATGGGTGCTTTGACGCCTATCTTGGGGCGGCTGGCTGGCGGCTCAAAGGGCGGTCAGATGGCAGCAGATTTTGCTCGACAAATGTACCCAGATCCACCCAAGGCTGATCCTTATGAGGCTGCGCTGCAATTCTTCTTGGCTATGGGCCAAGGGGCATCACAGCCCGGTGCGACTGTACTGGGGTCTGCTGTGGGCGCTATGCAAGCTCCAGCCGATTATCTTGCTGCCAAGAAAAAAGAAAAGCGCGAGACAGATCAGGCGCGGATGCAAACTGCGTTGCAGTTGGCTCCAAGTCTGAAGCCTGCGGCTGGTAAAGTAACCTATCGCCCAGCCACAGAAGCAGAGTTAACACAATACGGCGCGACTTCTGGTCAAATGGGCAGTGATGGTAAGTTTTATGATTTGAGTAAAACTTCTTCTTCTAACAAGCCTACAAAGCCATTTAACGTAAAAATAAATGATTCAGCCGCATTCACTAAAGCGTTTCCAAATGTTACATTGCCAGACAATAACATAATACCATTGCGAGCTGATCAATTATCAACGCTTCCAGTTGGATCTTATGCTTTAGTTGAATCTGAAACTGGCGACAGAACCAGTGCGCTGACGAATTATAAATTCACAAGCCCAGAGGCTCTTGCTAAATTTAAAACCAAGTATCCAAATATTATACTTACACCTGATCAAGAGGCTGGAAATCAACCTCTTGGATTGCCGAATGCAATTTCAAATGATCCAGATCTTTTAGGGGTATTTTCTAAATTCTCAGAGCCAAAGTCTGGAACTTTGTATGAAAGATTGTTTGCCTCTGTAAACGATATTGGAACGCGGCTATCTGATGAAAACCTTGCACCACTGGTTAGTCAACAAGAGAAAAATGAATATGCAGCTAATTATCAAAAGCTAATCGTTGGTGGCGAGTTTACTGAAATTATAGATGGCAAAGAAGTAACAAAACGTAGACCCGGCATTGATCTTTCTGAAACAACTAATCTTCCTGTTCCAGAAGGATTGGATCTTGACGCTATCATTGAAGAAAGACGCCAATCGTTTGATCAAGGTCAAAACGTAGATGCAACATTCGGAAGCAGAATGTTATTTAATGAAGGCATTGTTAGAAATATGCTTGCTGAAGGATATGTTGTAACTTTGACTGACATAGCTCAAATTAATGCAAGAGAACGGCTTGGGCTTGGTAATATTGGTGGTGATCCGCGAGCAATACAATTCCATGTTGCTGCTCAAAACTGGGTTGCAGCAAATTTAAGAAAAGAATCTGGAGCAGCTATTGCGCCTTCAGAGTATCGTGATGCGTTGGCACAATATTTTCCACAAGCTGGAGATGACGCAGACGTTATAAAAAATAAAGCCGCATTGAGAGAATCAGTAACAAGAGGAATGATTAATTCTTCTGCTGGTGCATTTGATGTTGTTTTCCCAAATGGTCTTAAATATTTGTCTTATACAGCACCAGATGGAACATTGTATGAAGACGTTTTAAATGCACAGGGTTATGCAAATGAACTTCTTGCAAAAACAGAACTTGGGCAAAACTTATTCTTTAGAGAATCTATTAGATCCAAACCAACTCCCGATTTAATAAGAATGTTGCAAAATCCAAATGCTGAAAATCTTTACACTGAGCAAATGATTGACATGATAGCAGAAGAGTTGGAAAGCAGGGAAACTGAATAATGGCAAACGAAACAGCAGCAGAAAAACTTGCACGGCTAAGACTGGAACTTGGTATAGAAGTTTTGCCTGAAGCAGAGGTTGATCCAGAAACAGGATTAACCATGTCTGATCGGGCAAAGCTGGCTGCTACTGGATTGCTGTTTAACTTCGCAGATGAAGCAATCGCTGGTATTAAGTCATTAAGCCCAAACGTCACTTATGAAGACGCATTAGCTGCCGAGCGCAAACAGATCAAAGCTGCCCAAGAAAAGCCCGGTAGCCTTAAATATGAACTTGGTGGCGCAGCCATTCCTGCTGTAGCTGGATTGATTGCAGCTCCATTCACAGGCGGCACATCAGCAGCGGCCACAGCTCCGACTTGGATGCGTCTTTTGGGTATTGGCGCGGCTCAAGGTTTTGCCGCAGGGTTAGGTGCATCAGAAGAAGAAGGATTGGCTCGAATTAAAGATACGCCAACCGCAACTATTACAGGTGCAGTTGCAAATCCATTGTTCTCAAAATTATCTCAAGCTGGTCAGGCTGCTGTCGCCCCATTGCTTGACAGCATCAAGAGAAACGTCACAGGCAAAGTCGGTAAAAAAGTAGAAGACGAAGTTTTACGCATGATTACCGATAGCGGTTTGACTGTCGATGAGTTTTTAGAACAGGTTAGAAGCGGTCAAATACTTCCTGAGATGTCAGAAGAAGCAGCAAAAGTTGTGTCTGGCTTTGCTGTTAAAGCTGGTCCGGGTTCTGCAATTATCAGAGATACAATTGTTGGGCGTAAAAATAAGTTCGTCAACAGCCTTTACGAAAGACTACAAGCTGATCTAGCTCCAGATTCTCAGGGGGCTAATATTTTTGAAACTTTCTCAGATGATATTGGAAAGTTAAAAGCAGAAGAAAGTGCTGCTTATACCAGAATATTTAATTCTACCGAAGGTCAAGTTTTTCCACAAATAGATCAAACTGTTTTGTTTATGGTTGGGCAAAGCAGAAACCTAAGAAATATTATAAACAAGGGTCTTGATGAAAACGGTCTTGCCCCACTGTTTAAATCTACAGGAAGCGGTAGAAACAAAACACTTGAACTTACAAGATCCTTAACTCTTGAAGAAGGCGAAATCATCAAAAGAGCTTTGATGGACGCAAAAAATGCAGCTAAAAGAACAGGCTCTAATAACAGATCAAGAGTAATGAGTGGGTATGAGAACGAAATCAAAAGTGTTTTAGATCAAATTTCTCCTGAGTTGGGAGAAACAAGAGCAAGCTGGGCAGCAATAGAAAGTGCTGTTGAAAAGTTTGGAGAAGGTCAAAAAATATTTGGCAGAGATCCAGAAGAATTTGCTGTTGAGTTTAGACGCCTTGTTGATCTTGGAGATATAGATGCGATTGAAGCATTGCGAGCTGGCGCAGCAAAAGCATTAAAAAGCAAAAGCCAATCTTCTTCTGCTACAGGAACAGTTACAAAGCTGGCTGATGCTCCTATGGGTATCAATCAAAAAGAACGTGAAATATTGGAAATACTGTATCCTGAACAACAGATCGACGATGTTATTAATCAAATCAATCAAGCGCGTGGGGCCATTGTCGCAAGCGGCAAAACATTTGGTGGATCTCCAACAGCCGAAAGAACAGGCGCTTCAAGTCGCGTTGGGGTTAGGCAAGGCATGGCAGATGTTGGTCGCGTTGTGGCGTCCAACGGTCTTGATATTGACGCAACAGCCAGCATTATTTCAAGAATGTTTGGCGGTAAAAAACCACAATTCACAGATGATGAATTGACAAGAATTGCACAGCTTGTGGTTTCAGAAGACGCAGATTTATTAAAAGCTTCTCTTACTGATGAAACAAGAATGGATGCAATATATGGTGCGTTTAGAAAAGCAATTAATACATTAGGCGCTTCTCAACCTAGAACGATTGCTTCGACAGGCGCAACTGAAGGTATTGGAGACATTTACGATCCAGTTGTTTCAGGATCTTTAGAGGCATTAATCCAAGGGATGTCACCACAGACCCAACAGAAAGTAAAAGAATCAGCCAACTAAGGCTACCACTCTTTGCGATCATCCTCTTCATCGTGGCCAGCGTAGTATGCCTCACGCTGCTCTTTGGTAAGATCGGTGACCACTTGCCTACCCATTCCATCAAGCCACAGGTGAGGGTTTAACTGCCTGCCGTAGTAGGCGTCTGCCCTCCCTCTGTCATAGGGAGAGCCGTGTGATGTATCATATTTAGGCATCAGTAATCCTCCCTATTAATCACTTGCAGCACAGGCTTAGAGATTTTCTTGCGGCGACCCCAGTAGTCTGAGATTTCCACTTTGCCTTGCTGGTCGAGGATCTTAGAACCTTTGACAAGCTGCACATGCAAAGTGGTGGTCACGATGTAGGTGAAGTTGGGGTTGGCGATGTCTTTGACAAACCGCTGCAAGGTCACGCCATCAGTGTAGTTGGTGTTCAGCTCTTTGAACTTGACGCCCAAAAACTTCAGAACCTTGACGCGCTCTTTATGAAGTGTTCCTCCAGCCCAGCTTCTTTTTTTTCTGATGCGTGAGCATTGAGCTTTGAAAATTTCTTTAGTTTCGCCAAGCAGCTTTTGAGCTACAACGGCCACAGCTTGAACGCCACAGTGGTTGCCGCCCTTGGCGTCTTTGGGAAGAGCAAACTGCTCTTCCTCATCCCAGTCTTTGAAGCACTCTGTTAAAATGTCGCCTAAAGGTTTAGTCATATGTAGTCTCCTCTCTCTCTACATCTTATATATAGTGACACTTGTCACAGATTACAATGGGCAGGACAAAAAAAGAATGGGCTTACGCCCACTCCCTTTGAATCTTCAATCCTTTGACCAGCATTTCTTCGGCATCTTTTTTATTGCCGTGCTTGAGCCTTTCAAGCGCCCATGCGACCCAAGATGCTGCGTGGGGCGACAGCAGCTCAGACTTCGGCTCTGGCGCTGGGCGAGGCTCTGAGGCGCTCTGCTGAATGCCCCCAACTTTGTTTTCGTTAAGCCAGTTCAGCAGATCCTGCTTCGATGTCGGAACTTCGACCTCGACCCACTCTCTTGGTGAATTGCGGCGAGCGTCTGCCTGTGTGCCAAACCATTCGCCTTTGTTGTTCATGTACAATCTCATATCAATTATCCTCCCACTCTATATGACATCATGTCTTGATATTTGGCGCGAGCGTCCAACCAGTTGAGGCAATCACGCTTTGTAGTAAATGTGTGTTCCCACTCGCCATCTGCATCAAAGATTCTCCAGCCATACTCTGGGTAATCTTGCAGCTTTTCAATTTTATATCCGCGATACTCGTAGTGGCCGTTTTCGATTTTTTTAGCAGTGTGTGTCATTTTGATTTCCTCTCTCTCTATATCATATAGATGGTGACACCTGTCACAGATTACAAGGGGCCGAAGCCCCTTTTTTTAAAAATTATAATCGTGAAATTTGTAAGGAGTTTTTGACAAAACGTGGCGACCATTGGCTGAATGAAAGTAGCCATCTTTGCGAAGGCGAGCGCGGATCACGGTGTACTCAGGGTTTGATTTGTAATCCCACTTCTGAGCGCCTTGATTTGTGCAGTGACCAGCAAAGCCACCAGCAATGATCTCTGGCTTCCAGTTTTTGTCCAGCTCCGCATCCATTACGCGGATCTCAATTGTCTTTGGAGATACAACGCGCACGATCTCATATGGGTGTACGTCAGACCATCCACTGTGATTTGCATGGGTGTATTCGATGGCTTCGACACCATATTCGTATTTGTTATTATACTCACCACAGCGGCTTACAGGCAGCTCTTCGATGAAGTTTTCAGCAGCTTCTTGGCTGTCGAAAGTAGTCGTGACTGTTGAGCTGGCATGTAAGTAACCATTATAGCTGCTGAGTTTTTCGAAGTAGGCTTTATCAGCAGTGTGGCTGCGTGATCCATCGCGTGTGCTAACTGTGTCGATTACGGTGATTGCATATTTAATAAACATTTTATTTCCTCTCTCTCTCTACATCTTACATATATGACATCTGTCACAGATTACAATAGAGGCAATGCATTTTTTTTAAATTAAATTTTCACGCCTTCGCGCTGTAGGGAAAGTCTGTACTCTTTTAGCTCGTTTCTGGCTCGAAACAAATCTTGGTTAACATTGGGGTGGTAGCGGGTTCTATTCGCCTCGCTCTGGCAGTTATCAACTTGCCTTTTTAAAAACTTTAAAAACTCACGTTGGTATGGATTTAAAGATTCATCGCCCATTGCTTTACCCTTTTCTAGTTTCTTGCCACCTTACATGCTCTGCTAATTCTGCAACCAAATGTTTGAATTGATCAGGATCGATCTTCGCAATCCTCACCCCTTCTTCATAAATATGCAGCCCATCATCACTAACTGTCCAGTGATATTTCAAAAAATTCACGTTCATTATTTTCTCCTTTGTTTTTTAAAAAATAACCATTGGGATGGTGATCGCTGTTATTACAGTGAGAAATTCTGTGTCCTTCTTCTGGCCCATGTGTGTGTACTTTCATGCATAATGGACAATGAAAAGTTAGTTTGTTGTTAACTTTGTCGCATTCATAAGTTGGTATATTCATCTTTTTCTTCCTGTTTGGGATAAGGCAGCACTTTGTATTTGAGAGCCTTGATTAAATCTTTGCGCCTTTTTTTCTTGGCGTTAAAAAACACATACCTATGCTTGCGCGGTCTATCAGCGTAGTAAACATTTTCTTCACCATACTTGTCGCGGATTTGCTGCATGTTCATGCCATGTGCATAAGTTGTGTGATGCTGATGCTCCAATCCTTTAACCTTTGGATCTTTAAACTTCGAAGATAGGCCACAGTAAAAAAAGTTTGACGCCTGATAAATCGTGCCAACATGACCAGCTTCTATTTCTGCAAACGTCACAATGATTTCCTTATCAACCATTTTCAATGAACCACTAATCAAAAAACTTTCTGCATTTTTAGGAGAATCATCTTCAGTCCAAAGACGTGTAAGCTCATAAACATTGTCAGCAAATTCATCACCACAAACGCCACGCCGTAAAGTCGTGGATGCACTAACTCCATAAGTGACTATGCCAATCATTTTTTCACCATCGAACAACCCAAAAGCCACGCTGATTGGTGGAACCCTTCGCATGTAATGTCGGTCCACAATGAATGGCAAAGCAGATCGCCGTGTGATTGGTCGCACTGAAAGATTGTTCATTCTTTCCTCCCCCAATTATCTTTTGCTTCCATAATCTGCTTCGAAGCATCCTTTGCGCCCTTGCCAACGATTACATGATAGCCTTCGCTTTCAAGGTATTTAATCATCTCTCTTTGATCGGGGGAAAGTCGCCCACCACTTTCCCGCTTCATTTCCACCCAGACATCCCAAGCTGGGATAAACAAGTCAGGAACCCCAGCCACAACGCCTTCAGCCTTAAACTTCTTGCCTGCCCCAATCGATCTTTTGCCACCGTTGGGAATGGCAAAGATCAAAACCTTTGGGAACTTTGTGCGAAACCAATTAACAAACCCAACTTGCTCATCATGCTCAGAAGGGTATTTCCTCGAAACTGAAATCAACGTGGATGACGTTTTCCTTCTTCTCACGTTTCTCATAATCAAACCTCACAATTCTTTCGTATTTGCCTTCAGGCTTTATCTGAATGCGACTGGGCTTATTCCAGTCTTGGCATTCATCCATCGCCTCGCTTGTGGTCTTTGCCTCCGCACCAAGCTGGGATCTGCGCTGCATGTATTTTGTTGTGGCATAGCCACCGTGATCAGGACAGAGCCACTCAGAGACTTCTTTGAAAAATCCATAGTGATAGGTCACCCTAACGCTGTCAGCCTTTCCTGCCTTCTGCCAGCGCCTGTACGTCACGTTTTCTACATCAAACCATTCAGGCTGCTGCACCTGTGTTGAAATCATTGCGCCATCGTAACTCTTGCTCGCATGGTTCAATGTGGGTGGCGGGAACTCATGCCCACAATCAGGACAAATCAGCGAGGCAATAGCCAAATGCATCTGGCACTTCGGGCAAGTCTTTATCGGCGCTTCGCCATCCCCATCTCCCCGATTATCATGTTCTGGCTTCACCTTATCGATAAACCCATGCCGCTCGACGTTCTGGCCGTAATCCAAAACCAGACAGTTTTGCTTGCCCTCAGAAATCCGCGTACCGCGACCAATGATCTGGACATACAAACCTGTCGATGCCGTAGCTCGAACCAGCCCAATCAAATCAACATTTGGCGCATCGAACCCAGTGGTCAAAACATTCACGTTCACCAAGCAGCGCAGGCTACCGTTCTTAAATCTTTCGATCTTCGATGCGCGATCCTTCTGGCTGTCTTCACCAGTCAAAACTTCTGCATTAATCATGTGATCGAAAAACGCATCCTCCAGCATATTTGCATGTTCAATGCCACTGGCAAAGATTAACCAACTTTTACGGTCGGCTCCCAGCTCCACAATTTCTTCGACAGTATTTTTAACCAACACAGGATCAGACGCAGCAGTGGCCAAATCACTCTCGACAAACTCACCGCCTCGCTTCTTCACGTTGGTCAGATCGATCTGCTGCAAACCACCCCTACTGATAACTGGGGCCAAGTAACCCTGATCCATTAGCATGGTCACTGGAATGTCATAGGCAATGCCGTCAAAGATCGCGCCTTCACCTTTATGCAAATAACCTGAACTCAGTCGATATGGCGTGGCTGTCAGCCCAACAATCTTCACGTCTGGATTGCACTGTTTCAGGTCATCGATAAACCGACCATAGCGTGTGGTCGTTTTGGGCGGCAGCATGTGCGCCTCATCGATGATAACCAAGTCTGGAGCTGGAACCATTTCGTATGCACGTTTGTATATACTCTGGATGCCGCCAAACGTAATTGGCTTAGTCAGATCCTTCTGGTTTAAAGATGCGCTGTAGAGGCCAAAATCAGCGTCTGGGTACAGCTTCTTCAATCCCTCTGCCCCTTGCTCCAAAAGTTCCTTAACGTGCGTCAGGACCAGCACTCTAGTGTTGGGAAAGCTCATGGCGTCTTGGATCATCTTGGCAATGATCGCCGTCTTGCCAGATCCAGTCGGCGCAACGATCAGTGGGTTCTCCCCCTTCTTCTGCGCCCAGTAATTGTACAGCCCATCAATGGCATCTTTTTGATAATCACGAAGCTCAAACGTCATTGACAATCCTCCCCAGAAAATCATTGGCATCCTTAACTGCCTTGATTTCGATCTGTTCAGTGACTTCACTTTCAACTTGCGAAATTAAATACTCGACTAATCCACCTTCAATCTCAGCGTTAATAACTGGCCAGTGATTGGCCCGTTTTTTCTGAATAATGAAGTTGATCATAATGATGGCAATTTCTGTGTTGGTAATGTTACCCGGCATAACATCCAGCATAATCGCAACAACTTCGCCTAATTCTTCGCGGTTCATGTCTGCATCCTTCCTTCAAATATTTCACGACTGTTTTTATTATTGCGGAGAATCTCACCAGTATCCAAGTCTTCATATTCAACCCAGTCATCACCAGCGTCAGTCATTTCAAAATCTTTCGGCATGATCTGGGGAATGTACAAATGATCGTCACAAGTGACGGCAGGCTTGCCCAAAGCGCAGCTCCAAGTGCCATCCCTCTCTGGCGTCACATGGGCGCAAGTGCGGCAGCTCACTTCTGGAATCTTGCAGCCATGACAGACCGCCCAGTATGGACAAAACTTGCACTGCCAATTGCTAGGATCTTCATGCAATTTATCTGGAGGTAAATTCGAAAATACAATTTTCTCAGCCTTATCGATCAGACCCTGCGCCTCTTTCTTGTTCAGCTTGATCCGCTCGCCATACATTTCATCTGTGTTTTTATTCACAGCAAAAAAATAACATCGATCAATACCAGACAAATGCATACCAACTTGACACTGCGCCCAATAGATTGGTTTGGATTTCTCCACGCCCATGTTTTTAGTAACCTTGAAATTCTTATCGTTCATCGTTTTGAACTCAAGCGTGTGAGGCTTTCCGCTTTCAGCAAACCCTTCACCAACGCCATCCAAGCTCAATGCAAAATGTCCACCACAGCCTTCGAACCTGACTTGCTTGCCAGTATCAGGATCACGCTCCCAAACCTTAACGCCAACTGCTCTAAGGTTTGACACAATGCGATCTTCTTCACGATCACCAGTCTCGAACAAACGCAAAAGACGCCCCTCGAAAAGAGGCGTCCATGCATGTCGAAACTGATACCAAAGCGCACGGCTGCATTCATTGCCAATTTGACTACCGCCAAGATGAGGTCGATGCTCATTCTTGCGCTTGTCTTTGTAATGCTGGTAAATCGCCTCAATGGTTTTCGGGGTGGCGTAAGCAGTGAGATCCATTATTGGAAAACCCCCATCATGTTCAGCGCCACATTGATGGCAAAAGCTATCACGATATATTCAAACATTCCGCTCTCCTTCTGTTCGTGTAATGGGGCGACACGCGCCCCATCCCAGAAACTGAACTCAGCGTTTCCACGGTGGCGTTGCAGCCCCACCACCATTCGCAGCCACAGGAGCTGCCGCCACAGAAGCAGAAGCGCCTCCATCAGCATCGTAACCCTTCACGTCATTAGAAGCATCGTAGCCGTTTTCTGCTGGACGCACGGCCACTTTCACCATCAACGGAATGTCGATCAAATCTGAGCTGTTTTTAGGATCGACGTTAATGGCTTTGGCAATGCTCGCCAAAGAGCGCCGCGCAATATCAACCGCGACTGGGTTTTTGTTTTGAAGGTTTAAGCGATCAAATATTTTACGCCCTTGATACTTTCCGTCGATCACCTCAATGGTAAGCTGCAAGTATTTGCCATCCTGCCTTTTTGTCTCACGCTCTTCAGTGTCAGCAATAACGCATCTGTACCAATCGGCAGGAAGTGGTTCAAAAGTTCCCATTGGCTCGACTTCGTGAATATTATAGTTTGAAAGATCCATCTTGATTTCTCCTAGTTGGATATAAATTGTTGAAAAGGATTGCCGCCATCGAATGAAAACGGCAGCGGTTCAGTGATATTGAAGCGATTTTTGGTTACGCTTGATGCCTGTGGAAAGCACAGGATCTCACGCTCACCTGTAGAAATGGCGCGCTTCTTATCGCCATCGCCTCTGGTAAATGTCTTCAGTCGGATTAACCCAACCATATCGACATTATCTGTGTAATGAGGCAGCGACTTTTTATGCAGCCTCACGGTGTATCTGGCAAACGGGTCCATGTCTGGCAGATCCATTGTTTCAGTATCGGCGTGGCCAATGAAGACCACATTCATGCCTTGGTCATAAGCCAAAGCCCCAGCCCACTCGCGGATCTGGCGATGCTTTTCTGATGCCGTGCCATAGCCTGCGCCATAGCCGCCACCAGCTTGATTAATCGATTTGGCTTTTGGATCAGCCGCAACGATTTCGCTTTCAACCATTGTGGCCAACTGCGTAATGCTGTCAATCACAACTGTCTTAAACTCATGTTTTTCTGTGGCTAACGCCTCAATTGCATCCAAAACATCTTGGCTGCTTGTCGCCAATGGAAACAAGCTCACCTCTTCATTCCCCTGCAAGCTGGCCGTGCCATCTTCAGTTCGAATAAAAACTGGCTTGGGAAACATTGCAGCCAGTGTGGTCTTGCCCATGCCGCCCTCGCCAAACAACGTGGCGATGATTGGTCGCTGGCCCGTAGGCTTCGACAGCGATTTTAAATTTATAGCCATTAATATCTCTCCCCAAAAACTTTGCGGAATATTTCATCCAACATTTTGTCTAGTTCCTTTTCCATTTACTTCTCCTTTTTAAAATCTGGCCGTGCCTTTGGCCGTATTGTTGTTGATGCGCGATCTGTCTCAATACAGCTTGATTGGATGGCGCGGTAATTTTTATAGATCGCGGCGTGAATTTGATCCTGCGCCGCGATGCAAGTGTGGTAATCTTTAAAGGGAATGCGGAACTCTAAATATTCTCCGCTATCAAATTCCAACGAATAGGAAACCACCAGCATATACCAGAAGGTCATTAAAGCTGCTCGACTTTAACACCAATCTTGCCCTGCTTAGTCTCGAATGCTTTCGAAACTTTCGCCCACATGCGCGGCTCTTTATCAGCCAAGTAACGACAGCCAACAGAATCAGCAGACATCACCACCTTTATCGGGTGCATGTTTTCAGGAATTTTATCTTTGATTTTATCCCAAACAATCGGATCAACCTTGCGTGATACAGGCTGTGTCAGCGTGACTTTGTGTTGTTCCAGTTTGTGGGAAATTGAGCCTTCACCCTTGGCATCCAGTGCCTTTGTGATTTGCTCTTCTATCGCGTGGCGCTTTGCGATAATCTCTTTTTCTTGCGCCTTTACTTCCAGCCATTCGGAGGCCAATCCATCAACATTGCTCACTGCAATCTCCTTTGGTTTCTACTCTTCACTTCTTCTTCTCGAATCGATCTTTACAGAAACATTTAAAGACTGTAAAGATGTTTTTGCAAAATATATAAATTTGCACCAAAATGGAGAAAAAAATGACAAACCTTATACCAATCGATGACATACGAAAAACCTTACAAGATAGGCGATTAACCGTAGTTGCGGAACGCTGTGGACTATCTCACCCAACAGTCAAATCAATTGCCACAGGCAATGAGCAAATCAGCCTGACTACTTGGAAAAAGCTGTCCGAATACCTGAGTGATTCGCAATGAAGATAGAAGAATATTGCTCCAGATTAAGCTGGTATCTGGTCACCATACCAGCAGGCTCGAAGGGTCCAACAAAGTTTGGCTGGCAAAAGCCAGAGCAGGCATTGTCAGATCCAGATGCAGCGCGGGAATACTACGAGCTAAACCCCACCCATAATGTTGGGCTGTTGCACGGTGCGTCAGGAACGTGCGCCGTCGATATTGATAATGTCGAAAATACAAAGCTGATCTTCGAAGAGTTGGGCATTAACTTTTCGGATCTAATGAACTCAGCGCCACAAATTGTTGGCCGCGAAAATAGGGGCAAGCTGCTCTTTAAAGCGCCACCTGATTTAATCACCCATAAGATATCGTGGCCCGTCAAAGATGATCCGCGCAAGACCGAAGTGGTCTTTGAGCTGCGAGCTGGATCTGTGCAGGACGTTCTGCCGCCATCAATCCACCCAGATACTGGGCGCCCATATGAGTGGTCGGGGATGCCAATCTGGGATGGTCTTCCAGAGTTGCCACCGCAGCTCCTGACATTATGGCGTGAGTGGGATAAGTTTCGCCCACAGCTTCAGGACATCTGCCCTTGGAAAAAGAAGTCAGAATTCCAGCCAACCAGAAAGCCAAGGCCAAAAGGTGACAGCACGTCAGTGATCGATACCTTTAATGAGGCGCATGATATGCACACACTTCTGGTGCAGTATGGATACAAGCCAACATCGCGCAACAGATATCTCTCGCCAAACTCTTCATCTGGATTGGCTGGCGTAAAGCTGTTCGATGATGGCCGCGCCTATAGCCACCATGCATCAGATCCCTTCGACAGCGCACACAGCTTTGATGCCTTTGAACTTTACTTGCAGTACGAACATCAGGGCAATGTCAGCAAGGCAGTTAAAGATGCAGCGCATCTTCTGAATGTGACACAAGATCCAGATTATGAATATGACAAGGAGGCCATCGAACATGGCGCAAAGATTGCCGACCAAATTTTATCCAAGCCCAAGAAAGCAAAACAGGGTTCGATGGAAAATGTTCCAGAAGATTTACTCTCTGTGCCGGGCATCTTGCAGGATGTTGTCAACTACTACACGGTCACGGCAATCAAACCACAGCCACAATTCGCAGTCCAAGCAGCCATAGCATATGGATCTGTGGTTATGGGCAGGCGCTGGGTAACAGATCAGCGCAACTTTTCCAGCCTATACTTCTTAAACATTGGCGAAACAGGATCGGGCAAAGAGCATACCAAAACTGTTCTTGAAGAGTTGCTGGAGGCGTCTGGTCTGGATGAACTAATTGGTCCAGCAGGATATACGTCTGCTGCTGGGGTTATCTCAACTCTGACAAAAAAGCCCACCCATGTTTCAGTGGTGGACGAACTTGGCCGTCAACTCAAGTCAGCAGCCGCCAAAGGAAACCAGCACAAGGCTGACGCCCTAACATCGATCATGGAATGCTTTGGCCGTCAGGATGGTACACTGCGCCAGCAAGGTTATGCCACCAACACCATGAAGGCATCCGAAGCTGAGAAGTTGGAAAAGGTCGTAAAGCGACCCAGTCTGACACTTGTCGGGATGTCCACACCATCAGAGTTTATGCAGGCAATTGGTGGCGGTGATGTTGCGTCTGGTCTTTTAAACCGATTCGTTATTGTGAAGTCAGAGATTGGAGTGCAGCTATCTCAGAAAAAGCGCAGATCAAATATCTCAGAGCGTTTGGCAGCATGGTCGAAGGAACATGCACACGCACAGATCGGTGATCTGGATTTAGGCAACGCACATGATATGCCACCACATCCAATCGACGTGCCGTTTACTGTCGAGGCTGAGACACTTCTCAGATCATACGAAGAGAAATTGGTGGACGCGATCAGGCGAGAGACTGGCACAGGATTGGAGGCCATGTACAATCGATCACGCGAAATCGCCATGCGCCTGTCTCTGATTATATCCAGATCAATGGGCCAAGATGAAATCGGGGCAGATGCAATGCAGTGGTCAATCGATTATGTCGATTACTATGCCAAGCAAACCATTGAGATGTTCCGCTCGAACATGGCCGAAGGTCCATTCGATTCTTGCTGCAAGGCAGTTTACTCCAAGATTGAAAAGTCTGGGCT
>Ga0222715_10002279_pt1 | contig 17693 bp, 16 predicted proteins | sample C33_9DmetaG_FD_165056 | JGI IMG/M metagenome (GOLD analysis project Ga0222715, IMG submission 165056) | Estuarine water microbial communities from San Francisco Bay, California, United States - C33_9D | ecosystem: Environmental > Aquatic > Marine > Unclassified | place: USA: California... | reverse complement strand
ATTAAATTTTTAAAATTTATTTTCATATTATAAAAATAATATGGAAGAGCAATACTAATAATTAATGAAAAATTAGTTAGTGTCGATGCAATACCCGGATTAATATTATCTAGTTGTTTTCCTTTATTATAAGCAAAATAAAGAATACTATTTGCAAATAAAGATAATAACGCATAAAAGAAAATAGTTATATTATAATTTTTAAATAAAAAAAATATATTATTTACTAAGTTATTAATAGATATTGGATTAATATAATAAATAAAAAAAGAAATAACTAATGAAAGTAAAAGATATGCGGCATGAGTTGACGTATTTAATGCTAAAGTATTGTAGTTATTAAGAGAAGAAAGTTTATAAGAAATCAATGATTGAAATGCAAAAGAAAAATTTGATAAGAAGGACGATAATAACCAATTCATATATAAAATTATATATTATAAAATTATATATTATAAATTATAATATATAAATTATGCATAAATATTATTAACTTGTTGCGTTACTCTAACAAATGTTGTACATTTACTCATGTCTTTTATATTTTTAGCATTAATATAAGTGCAAGTGCTTCTTAATCCTCCAAGATAATCTAAAACAGTATCCTCAAGTTTACCCTTAAGCTTAAGTTTGATATGTCGCCCTTCAGATGATCGATAATTATTCATTTTTTCATAATGTGTTTCCATAGCATGCTTTGAACTCATTCCGTAAAAAATTTTATATTTAATTCCGTTTTCTTCAATAATATCTCCCGGATTTTCTTCATGCCCAGCAAATATTCCTCCTGCCATAACAAAATCCGCACCCCCACCGAATGCTTTACCCATATCCCCTGGACATGTGATACCACCATCACCAATAATATGTCCTTTAACACCATGGGCAGCATCGGCGCATTCAATGATAGCGGATAGTTGAGGCATCCCAACGCCAGTTTTGATTCTTGTAGTGCAAGCGGATCCAGGACCAATTCCAACTTTTACAATATCAACTTTGCCATTTAATATTAATTCTTCAACTAATTCTCTAGTAACAACATTACCAGCAACAATAATCTTATTAGGAAACTCTTCTCTAACTTTAGCACAAAATTCTATTAATTTAGAAATATATCCATTGGCAATATCGATACAAATCCAGTTACAATCAATTACTTTAAAAATAGATTTTAATTTTTGAAATGATTCATCGCCAATTCCAGTTGAAATCATAAACAAATTAGGGTTTGGATAACTCTTTTCAAATTTAGAATAATCATCAATAGAATAAAATTTATGAAGTGCAGTAATAATATTATGTTTACTTAAAATATTATAAATTTCAAAAGTTCCGGTTGTAGTCATATTAGCAGCAATAATAGGTTTTCCATACCATTCAATGTTAGAATATTTAAATTTGAAGGTTCTATCTAATTCAATTTCAGAGCGACTATTTAAAGTTGTTCTTTTAGGTCGAATAAGAACATTATGAAAATCAAATTTAATATCAGTTTCAATCTTATTCATTAGGAATAATATATATTATTTACGTATTTAATTTTTAATATATTTATATAATTTAATATATTTATATAATTTAATATATTTTCTATGATATTTATTATATACAAAATATATAATGAGAGATACTTTAAATAATTTATTTGGTAATAATTCGAATATAGATGATATAATAGATAAAAAACGATTAGAAAAGAATATAGATAATATACAAAATAAAAATGATACAGAAGAAAATGAAAATTCGGTAGGTAAAAGAATATTATCAGGTGCAATGTTTTTAGCAATAGTAATTTTTTCAATAATATTTACAGTTCTAATAACAAGTAATTTGAGTTTTTTAATAACATGTGGTCGTTCTTTAACAGTTGTTGGTAAAGATGGAAAAAAAAGAACATTTAATGATTTGTGGTTTCCATCATATTATTTTTATCAAGAAAATGAAGAAGTTTATCCTTTTTGTCAGGGATTAAAGTTAAATCAAAATGGATTTTTTAATGGTTTTAAATTATCTTCGGGATTGCCATTAGAAAAATATAATTTTGACTTTTTATCATGGATAACAAGATTGGAAATGGGTGTAATAAGTGATTTTATTAGCTATTTGATGGCTGTATATAAAAAAACTAATGTAATTAGCAATGCGAGAATTATAGATTTATTACAAATTATTGAATTTATTATGCCTAAGAATGCATTTTATAGAAATTTAATATTATTAATTATAGGATTACCTTTAATTTTTGGAATTATTATTTTATCAGGATTATCAAGCACATTTATATATATTTATAATTTATTAACAACAGAATTTCCAACTAATTTAATATATTTATCATTTTTAAGTTTCATCATGCTATTAATTTTTAATTTCTTTTTCCCATTTTTATTTTTAATACCATTTGAAATAGTGTTTTTTCCAATAACAACTATTGTATATAGTTGGTTATTACCAGTTTCATTGATAATATTAATATTTATATTAGCATCTTATAATTCTTTACTATTTAATACAATAGTATTAGTAAAATTAATGTTTGCCGGATACTTAGCTGGTGGTTACAAAGCAATTAGTAAAAATGCTCAAGAAAATAAAAATTTGTATATGTTTTTAGTAGGTTTAACTTTAATAGTAAGTATAATTAGTATAGTAATATAAGTATGAAAATTATTATAATGTACAATAATAATAATATAAAAAAATTTTAAGTAAATAAATATATAATATGGGAAAAAAACAAAAAAAACCAACACATTTAATTAAACCATTTGTTAGTATTTGTACTCCTACATTCAATAGAAGACCATTTATCAAAACACTTATAAAATGTTTTGAACATCAAACATATCCAAAAGATAAAATGGAATGGATAATTATTGATGATGGAACTGATAAAATAGAAGATTTAGTAAAAGATATTCCCCAAGTTAAATATTATAAATACGATGAACAAATGGTTTTGGGGAAAAAAAGAAATATTATGCATGAAAAATGTTCAGGTGATATTATTGTTTATATGGATGATGATGATTATTATCCACCAGAACGTGTAAGTCATTCTGTTGAAATGTTATTATCACACCCAAAAGCATTATGTGCTGGTGCTAGTGAAATATATATATATTTTAAACATATTAACCAATTGTATCAATTTGGACCTTATAGTTCTAATCATGCGACAGCTGGAACATTTGCATTTAAAAAAGAATTATTAAATGATCATTCGTACGATGATAAAGCAGCTTTAGCAGAAGAAAAGCATTTTTTGAAAAACTATACAGTTCCTTTTGTTCAATTAGAGCCAAAAAAAACAATTTTAGTATTTTCTCATATACATAATACATTTGACAAAAAAACATTACTAAATAATCAACATCCCAATTATTGCAAGCCTTCTGATAAAAAAGTAGAGGATTTTATTAGAAGCGAAGAATTAAAAGATTTTTTTATGAATATTGATAATGAATTAGAAAATTATGATTTTGGTAAGCCAACTAATAAACCCGAAGTATTGAAGCAAACAAATGAACTTGAGGAAGAGCGAAAAAAAATGATTGAAGAAGCAAAAAAAAATAATGAAGGAAAAATAATTGTAGAGCAAAATGGAAAACAAATTGTTTTAGATAATCAGCAAGTAGTAGAAATTTTAAAACAACAGAATGAAAAAATTCAGGAATTAGCAAAGAAAATTATTGTTCAAGAAAGCATTATTAAATCTTACAGAAATAAAGAAAATGCTGTTAATATAGAAAATGATATTACAGATGAAGATATGGAAATTATAAATCAAATAAATAAGTAAATAATTATTTATAAAGATAAGTAAAACTATATAAAAAATATTAATAACAAATTATAATAAAATGATACATACTATTAATAATAAAGCAGAATATAAAATTCTCAATTCATAAAGATATAAATATTTTTGTAAATAAATATTAATCTATTTAAATATTTATTTAAAAATCATTATATAATTCACATTCAGTAATAGTATTAGTATTTTTATTATTTTTATCTATGTATCTATAAATTCTGTTAATTTCAAGGTTATTTATTTCATATAATTCTAATATGTCTTGAATATTTTCAATAGTATAATTATTTCTTAAATACTTAAAAAATGATATAGTATCTTTTTTGTCCATTGATAAAAATTTTGATAAATCTTGAAGAAACAATAAATTATTATATTCTGTACTGTATTTTGTAAGAACCTTAGTAAATCTTATATCTTTAATTTTATCAATATTAAAAGAGTTATTTTCCAAAAAATTATGATATTCATAATTGTTACTTAAATTTTTTATAATAGAACTCATCTCATTAAATTGCCAAATTTGTTTTTGAAATGTAATTCTATCTATGTAATCTCCATAGCAAGTGTTATTTAAAATTTTTAAGTATATTGTAATGGCTTTGTCTTTATCTGTAATTTTCTGTAATTGATCAATAATATTTTCATGAAATAATAGACCAATTATAGTTCTATCATTTTCGTTAAGAATATATGAGTGTTCTTCGATATTATATTTATTATTTATTAAAATAGAAGTGATATTTTTTGTATCATAATCTATTTTTCTTCTATTATTAATATCTATAATATTCTTAAAATATTCTAAACTATTAATATTATTAACATAAAATTTATATAATAAATTTATTTTCCTTAAATTATTATTGCAATAATTTATAGATTTATCTAATAATTCCTTATCATTATACAATAGAGGAATGCGATTTTTTATAATTTCCTTTATTTCATTATCAGTTGGAGATTTAAATTCAAAACTGTGACAAATTTTCTTTAGTTCTTTTATTTTTTTATCTTCTTGATAGTTGCTAATGCATATTATAATATTGTTAGTAATATCTTCTGTTTTTTGTTTTTTTGTTTTTTTTGGTCTAATAAGCTTTATTAGTGAATTTATACCTCCTTTATCTCCATTGTTCATTCCATCAATTTCATCCATTATTATTGCAATATTGCGTTTTTCTTTTTTAAAAAGAGATATAATGTTACTAGTTCCCATACTGTATTTTGTAATAATATCTAAAATACTTTTATTTCTGGTATCACTTGAATCAAAATATATAATATCATAATTAAGTTTTCTAAGAAGATCATTAATAAAAAAAGTTTTTCCATTTCCAGATTCACCATAAATATATATTGCCCTTTTAATAGATAAATCATTTTTATTATTATTAAAATGATGTAAAATATCAATAATTTTATTTGAAATATTTTCCCTATTTAATATTTTGTTATAATTTAGTTCATCCATTTAATATTTTTTGAAAATTTATATTTATGTGATTTTAAATTATCACTTTTATAATGTTTATTTATAAAATTTAAACATTTTGAAGATAAATTTTTTTCTGCATAATACTTTAAAAATGATAAATAATTTACAAATACAATATTTTTAGAGTAAGGATAATTAGTCATTAGCATCCAATGTGATAAATTTCTATAAAATAATGCTTTAAATGAGAAAATATAATCTTTTCTAACAATATCTCTAATATAAGATTCTATCTTGTTATTATTTATAATTTTATCAATATAATTATTATATTTATTGTAAAAAAATTTTGTTAGAAAAATCTTACTTTTTGGTGATATTAAATTAAATATATACTCAATAATATCATTAGGTAAATTATTAATTATATCAAGATTCATTAAAATAATTAATATAGTATACTATTATAAATTTATATAATTTTTTTATCTACATTTATTTAGTTCATCATTATTTGTAATTCCACTCCATGTTACTTGGCAATTTCTTGCCCATCTTGCTTTATTGCAGTTTCCATCGTGTCCTTTATATCTGCCTTGAGTAAAATCTAAAGGACCTTTTCCGCATTTGCCTAAATTATCAGGATTTTCACAACCTTTATCTGTTGATATCCAAAAATCGGGACATTCAGAGGATGTAGGAGGGAAAGTTTGATTCTTTCTATCTTTCGCCAATGAAAAGCCAATAATTATTAATATTAAAATTAAAATTATTGTAGAAACAATAATAACAACTTGCTGAAAATTCATTATTTATATATATATTTATTTACATTTTTTTATTCATAACAATATATTTGTTTCTTATATAATACTTTTAAGAGTTGTATTATTCTATAAAACTATACATATGAAACATATATATAATAAATTGTATGTTTATTACTAATGCTTTATTATTTTAGTAACTATTACTAATCAGTTATCATATTCTTTTATTAATTTTCCAAGGAAGTGAAATGTTTAAATTATGCATATCTTTAAAGTTATTTATGAAGATATAAATATTTTATAAAGTGTATATAGCATTTTGTTTTCTTTGATATATTTAAACTTATCTATAATATAATATAAAAATGTTATATTATACATAAAATTTCCTAAATATTCAGGAAATTAACGAATTAAATTAACGGTGATCATTTTATTTTCTAGATTTTCTAGATTTTTTTACTTTTCTAGATTTTTTTACTTTTCTAGATTTTTTTACTTTTCTAGATTTTTTTACTTTTCTAGATTTTTTTACTTTTCTAGATTTTTTTACTTTTCTAGATTTTCCACCTGTTATGTTTTCTTCTTTATATTCTCCTGGATAAAAGTGATTACATCTTGCATATGGAGTTTTTCCTGCATTATGTAAATCTGGATGATACAATTCTTCTGGTTGATATATTTCTTCTTGTAATTTGCCAGTTTCACAGAAATATCTGGATGGTTTTTCGAGTGGTATTTTGGATCGTTTTCTGGATGTTTTTAGATTATCTACCATATATATAATATATATATAAAATATTATTTGAATTTAATTGTTTAGTAATTAAGAATTATATTTTTTCTATCAATTTATATAATGACTCAACAAGGTTTTACAAATTATCCAACTACAAATGGAAGAATAGATATAATAACTCCAACTTTAAACAATCAATTTGAATTATCTGATAAAATACCAATTCATACAACTGCGGCTTTTAGAGATGCAATGACAGGTAATTGGATGAATACCCCTTTATCATTGGCTTATTTCAGTAATGAAAATATTAATATATTACAAAATAACATAAGAAAAGGGGTATTTGATAAATCAAATGGTGAATTTATAATAGGGATACAAGATGAAGATGAATTAAAAATAATTATGCGTAGTGTTTTTTTACAAAATTCCCTAAATCTAGAAACAAATATTAGAGAGCAAATAATAGATTTGAATGCTTTAGTTGAAAGTTATGCGATTGATCAAGTTTATAAAGAAGCAATAAGTTATTTAAAATATAAAAGAGATGCTAGTAATATGTATGCTTTATTAGCATTACCTTCAAATTCAAGTATAAGAGGCAAAACATTAGAATTACAAAAATTTGTTTAATTATATATTTATTAATAAGTAAATATATATTTATTAATAAGTAAATATATAATTACTTAATTATATATTAATCAACTTCTTCAATATTAGGTTGAGAGTTTGTATTTTCTGTTGTTGAAGGCATACCAGTAGGCATACCAGTAGGCATACCAGTAGGCATACCAGTCGGCATACCAGTCGGCATACCAGTAGGCATTAGTTTATCTATAATAGGTTTAAATGTTTCTTCTAATTCTTTTCTCTTAGTTTCATATTCTTCTTTAGGAGCAGAATTATTAGCTTCTAACCATTTAAGTGTATCATCAATCTTTTCTTCGATCATTTTTTTATCATCTTCTGGAATATTATCTTTTAATTTTTCATCGCTAATAGTATTTTTAATTGAAAAACAATAATTTTCCAATCCATTTTTGGCTTCTACTTTTTCTTTAAATTCAGCATCTTCTTTAGCATATGTTTCAGCATCTTTTGCCATGCTTTCAATATCTTCTTTTGAAAGTCTAGAACCATCATTCTTAATAGTAACATTATTTGAATTTCCAGTTGATTTTTCAAGAGCTGTAACATTTAAAATACCATTAGCATCAATATCAAATGAAACTTCAATTTGGGGAACACCTCTTGGCATAGGTGGAATATCAGCAAGTGTAAATTCTCCTAATTTATTATTATCTTTTGTTCTAGCTCGTTCTCCTTCAAAGACCTGAATAGTTACAGCCGGTTGATTATCTGTATATGTTGAAAATGTTTGAGATTTTTTTGTAGGAATAGTTGTATTTCTAGGGATTAATACAGTCATTACTTCTCCGGCAGTTTCTAATCCAAGTGATAAAGGTGCTACATCTAATAGAAGTAGATCTTCTGTTTTTTCAGATTTATTACCAGCAAGAATAGATGCTTGAACAGCTGCTCCATAAGCTACAGCTTCATCAGGATTGATTGATTTAGATGGTTCTTTTCCATTAAAAAAATCAGAAATTAATTGTTGAATTTTTGGAATTCTAGTTGAACCACCAACTAGAACAATTTCATCAATTTGATTTTTAGATAATTTAGCATCTTTCATTACTTTTTCTACTGGTGTAATAGTATTTCTAAATAAATCACCACATAATTCTTCAAAACGCGCTCTTGTAAGCGATGAATAAAAATCAACTCCTTCAAAAAGTGAATCGATTTCAATAGATGATTGAGTTGCACTAGATAATGTTCTCTTAGCTCTTTCACATGCAGTTCTAAGTCTTCTCATTGCACGCGGGTTCTCGGTTAAATCTTTCTTATGTTTACGTTTAAATTCTTGAGCAAAATGACTGACAAGTCGATTGTCAAAATCCTCACCGCCTAAATGTGTATCTCCGGCCGTTGCCTTAACTTCAAAAATACCGTCTTCAATACTTAAAACAGAAATATCAAAAGTTCCCATTTTGTTATCGCAAAGACTACTAATCAATGCTTCTGTATATTTCTATACAGATCAGACTATATCTTATTATATATTGAATAATTAATTATGCTTTAATTTTTATATATTTCCATATTTCCAATAATTATTTAAAATATTTTTACATTCTTCTAGATAGTTTTTTGGATAAATAATAATATATTTTTCATATATCACATTACCATATATAGAATTATTTTGTAAAAATTTTTCAACCCCATTAACTTTTTCATCCCATTTCCCAGTTTGAACTTGTTCTTTGTGCCAAATATGGTTATCTTTTATTTCAATTAATAATTTTAATTTTGGAATAGCAAAATCAATTTTATAAGTATGAATTTTTTTACTATTACTTCTATTATATTCAATCTTAGGACCATTAATCAGTAATATTTTATTTTCATTACAATATCTAATAAATTTTAATTCAAACTTAGATTGATAGCATATTGTTTCATTTGCTAAATTTTTATATGTTCTTATTTTGAAAATATTGTTTGTTAAATTACAATCTTTACAAAGCGCCTTTATTTTATTTTTATGACTATGAAGATCTTTACTAATAAAATTATTATTACAATTATCACATTTTAATTCAATATTTACTATTTTTTCTATGTTATTATTAATTTTACTATATAAATAAGTACAAAAACGAGTTTGATTACTAATAGCAACACATGGATAATATATAAAATCATCTGTCATTAAAAATTTTTTATTTTGAATACTCAAAATTTTGTTTCTAATATATTCAAATTCATTATTATCCATATTTCGCTTAAAATAATTATCTTTAAAATCACTATCATATTCATCAAACTTTATTTTATCATTATTTAATTTATCTACTAAAGAGATATGATTTGTAATAATATTTTTATCATTACTTTTACTAATAATATCTTTATTTGAATGATAATTTAACATGTAATTAGATTGATTATTTCTTTTTAATTCTTCATATTCTTTACATATTCTACAATTAATTATATTACGATTAATTTTTCTTAGTATATTGTTTAAACTTACTTTATGTATTGAATTACAATTTATACATTTATATGTAATATCAAAGTGATTATTGCGTGTAATAATATTTTCTTCATAGTCAATAAAATTAGAACAATTATTATTATTAAAAAAAAATCTATATAATGGTACTTTTGTATTAGAATATTTATGTGTTATTTTATTAATTGAAAATGATTCAAGTTCATTCCCTTCCCAAAATTTAATAATACTTTTATTCTCCTTATTATTTTTTTCTATTTTTATAATATTTTTTTTTAAAAGCATAATAGTATTTTCTTCCATAAAAAATATGAACTAATTTATTATTTAAAATAACTTTTAAATAAATTATATAATTATTCAATATATAACCTAGGCGCTATTAGTCGTTGAACCTTATCTATCAAGATAAATTTGATAAATCTTGGCTGCTGATTATCTAATATATTGAATTTATTAAACCTTCACTATTATATATTATATAATAATTGTGGTATTCAATACTTTAAGACTTTCCAGCAATTCACCTAGTTTTTTTTACTTGGAGGCAGAAATTTTGATTTAATAACAAGCAATTAAGTTGTTATTTTCAAAACCATTAGGTTTACCACCAAGATCATAAATTAAAACATGTTGTTCTTTACTAGATTTTTTTTCTAATCCATAAGCAATAGCAGCCGCTGTAGGCTCATTAATAATACGCAATACATCTAGTCCAGCTATTGTTCCCGCATCTTTAGTTGCGTTACGTTGAGCATCATTAAAATAAGCAGGAACAGTAATAACAGCTTTTTTTACTTCGTCACCTAGATATGCTTCAGCAATTTCTTTCATTTTAACTAGAATCATAGATGAAATCTCTTCTGGTAGAAAACTTTTTTCTTCATTTTTGTAAGAGACATTAATAATTGGTCGCCCATCTCCTTTATCATTTACTTTAAAAGGAAATTGTTTAATATCAGACTGTGTTTCTTTATCATTAAATTTTCGCCCAATTAATCTTTTTGCATCAAAAACAGTATTAATAGGATTAGTAGCAGCTTGATTCTTCGCTCCATCACCAATAATTCTTTCGGAATCAGTAAATGCTACATATGATGGAGTTGTTCTATTACCTTGATCATTCGCAATAATTTCTACTCGATCATTCTGCCATACTCCTACACAAGAGTATGTTGTTCCTAAATCAATACCTATAGCGCCTTCATACACCATTATATATGAATATATTTATGGATAATCTTTAAATAAATTATATAATACTTTTAAGAAAAATATAATTTATTTTCTTTTACTTTTACTTTTTTTGTTATATTTTTTATTTTTTAATACTTTTTTTGTTTAATAGTTTTATTTTTTTTCATTTTTTTAAATTTCTTCATACTTTTTGTTCTTTTGTTGGTTTTTGTTTTTTTTGATTTTTTATATTTTCTATTTTTTTTTGTATATTTTCTTTTACCTCCCAATTGTGGAATATAACTATTTATTAAAGATTTAATAGAAAAATTAGGAATTAATATACTAGTAATTTGCTGTCTAGTATTTGGATCGGTTGTATTTCCTCTTGAAATCCATTGTTGAATATTTGCTCTGTCATAAGTTTGACCAACTGAATTAACAACTGGTTTTCTCATGATTTCTCCTCCTATTGGACATGTAATAACGTTTAATACTTCTTGCGGGATTCTATCTATAACTTCTTGTGGTATTTCTATAGGTTCATCTTCAACAATTTCTGGTGTTGGAGGAGTAGGCGGCCTCATATTATTTTCATTTTCTATATTATTAATAATATTTCTATTATAATTTATAAATTCATTAAATCTAGTTTGTGCTTCTGTGCCTTCTTGATATTCTTCTCCTAACATCTCTTGAATAGTGTCTAAAGCGGTATCAGAATTTATAATAAAAGCAACTTCTCGAGGATTATCACTAATAAAATAATCACCATTAATAATATTTTGAACTAAATCATATAAATAATCATGAAAATCTGCCATATACTATATATTTATTTTTTATTTTTTTTTACTTTAATTGTAGATGTTTCTTTTGGTTTGTCATTATTATATAGTTTAATATATTCATCTTTTAATAAAAGTAGTTCTTTTAACCATAATTCTTCATTGCTACTTCCTTCCAATTCATTAATATTCATAGTAATTTCATCTTTTTCTTTTTTCATTTTATCAATTGATTCTTCACAAACACTGTCCATAGGCATTTTTCTTAAATATTCATAATCATTATTATAAATATCATCAAATTTATGTTTGGTTAAAATTTGAACAATTTCTACTTTTTTCTTTCTACGTAAATCTATTTTATCATTAATTGTTTCGCTAATAAATCTTGTTTTATTTGAAATTAATTTTAATTCTTCATTTAATTTTTTTAGTAAATATTCTTTTCGAATATCATAATATTCTAATCTAGTATCATAATAATCATCAATAATTTCTTCTGGATTAGAATATTTTTTGAGTTGTTCTTTATTATTGAATAAATGCATATTACAAGTTGATTGAATTGAATATAATTTTAAAAATTTTTGCAGACCATTCATATTATGTTCAATTTTCTTATCTAGTAATTCTTTTAGTGTCCCAGATTTAAAATCAATTGTAAAATTTACTGTAGTATCAGTAGAATTATCATTGAAATCTTTAACAATACTATCTTTTTTCTTACTATCAATTAGACTTTCTAAAAATTCCTTGTAATCTTGGGTCCATGATCCTATTGGCAACTCATTAATCTTTACCTTATTCTCATTAATAATTTCATATAATCCTTTAATTAAATATTTTTTCCCTTCATCTATTTTATCAATTGTTCCTTGAAATCCTTCATAATATGGATCAATTGTAATCATTTTGTAATTATTATTATTTTTAAGCATTAGTTCAAGTCTGTTGATTATTTGTAGTGGATTATAAGACATAATATCTGTGCTAAATCCAGTTCCAATACCTTTTGCTCCGTTAATTAAAACCATTGGAATAATTGGAACATAATAAATAGGTTCTACAGATTGCCCATCATCATTTAAATATTTTAGAATATTATCATCAACACTTGGGTAAATAAGTCGTGTCATTTTATTTAGAAGTGTAAATATATATCTTTCAGAAGCTGCATCCTTACCACCGGCAAGTCGTGTATTATGTGTAATTGTAAAATCTCCTAATAAAAATCTTTCATTTTTATCAATATTCCACCCGCAAAAATTACCAGGACCAATACTTTTAACTTCTATATTATGTATTTTATGAGAATTTTTTATTCTTTTCTGATAAAGAATTTTTTTTCTTGGAATTTTAACTGGAATTCTATCAATATCATCACCTGTTATTGACAATGTATACATATTATTATAATTATATATCTTTGCTCTAAAACCCAATGAACCAGCAATAATTCTAAACGATTCTAATAGATGCTTCCTTTCATTACATTGAGAAATTTCATAACTATAAGAATTTTTCTGTTTTTTCAATGTTCCATCTGTGTCAATCATACCAGCTAATATTTTTAATCTATTTTCTTCTGAATTAATTATATATTCTTTTGGAACGTGTTTGTTTTTATAAAGGTTATATTTTTTGAAAATTTCTTTAAATGGGTTAAGATTATTAGCTTTATTACCTTTAATATTTACTCCTTCACAAACAACATTGACATAAGATTTATCAAAACTCCAATTACATGCTTCGCAATTATATTTTGATGTTAGACATCCTTTACATATATTAGAATTATTGTTTAAATCTCCAATTGCTATATTTTCTGGATTTTTATTAGAACCCCTTCGACGAATATAAAATGTATGATTCTCATGCGGTGGAATACTTTTAGAGTGACATATTTCACATCCAATTTTATCTAACCATAAAGCCCATGCTTTTACAATTTCACTATCCATACTTGCGAATGCATGACAATCACTCATACCATCACCTAACCATATTCCTAATATATAAGGATCAATTTCTAACTTCTTTTCTTCCCAAATAATAACAGAATTATTAATAATACCTTTTATTTTTTTTTGAACACTATTGGGCAAAGCTAAGTATTGTTGAACATTTATATCAAATATATTATTATCAGTAATATTTTTAGAAAATTCTAACATTTTTTGATAAGCATCTTCTTTAGATAAATTACTTTTATTAAAATGATTACTACTAGTAGAAAGATTAGTTCTAATATTTTTATATTTAACAGATTTTGTATTATCATCAAAGTAATTCATAGACCATGAAGCTGATGAATTTTTCCAAATAATAGATTTATGCCCAGAATAATATACAGTTAAAATATGATGACTATTTACTATATAATTATCCATATTACCATTGGAAATTTCATACATTTCATCTATTCCCGCTGTTAATTTACTAACAATTCTAGAAGTTCCATCATCTCCAATTAATTTATCGCCAATTTTTATATTTTTTGCCTTTTGGATAGAACTATCCCACATAATTACGGGAGTTTCTGGATCGATACAACCAAATTGTCCCCTTGGTTCAAAAATATTTATATTATTACTTCCAACATAATTTTGTGCCATATTAATAATTGCACCATTTAAACTAGCTTCTCCATGATGGTAGCCAGAATGCTCTGATACATATCCACTAAATTGGGCTACTTTAATTTCACTGTTTAATTTTTTCTTGAAAGCAGCAAATAATATTTTTCTTTGACTAATTTTCAATCCATCTAAAATATTGGGAATAGAACGATCATTATCATATTTTGAAAAATGAATGAATTCTTTATCAATAAATTCTTTATATGTTACAGATGTTTTATTAGTATCAAGATATAATTCTCTCTCATAATTACCCAACCAATCTTTTCTATCATCACTACGTTTTTTGTTGAAAATCATATCAATATATTCACTACTTTGTTCACCATCCCAATTAAAGTAAATAATTTTTTTTTCTTTGAAATATTCTTTAAATTCTTTTCCTGTGCTAGTGCCAAGACCCTTATAATATTTAATATTCCATCCTTTAATATCATTATTTTTTTTCCATTCACTAAATTCGCCTTCATTGTAAAATTGTTGTGTTTGGTTACCTTTTGTAGCTTTTAAAATCGGTGTATTGATATAACCAATAAAATTTGGAATTTGAATAAGAGAATTCCATCCAGAATCAAACAAGTTAATACCAAGCCCTTTAATATGACTTCCATCAAGATCTTGATCTGTCATAAAAACAACCTTTGAATAACGTAATTTAGTTGTTACATCATCTTGGTTATATTTTTTTCCATGTTCTAAACCAAGAATCTGCTTAATTTCTGTAATTTCTTTGTTATCTCCAATTTTTGTAACAGATTCGCCTCTTACATTAAATAATTTACCTTTCATAGGATATACACCAATATAATTACGATCATCTTGTGATAAACCAGAAATAATGCCTGCCTTTGCAGAATCCCCTTCACAAAGAATCAACATACAATCCTTTGATTTTGCTGTTCCAGCATAATTTGCATCTACTAGTTTTGGAATACCTCTAATATTTTTGTTTTTAGTTCCATCTGTTTTTTTCTGTGATTTGTTTTCCTTTACTTCTGTAATAGCACAGGCAGAATTCATAATACCCATTTTACAAATTTTTTCAATAAATTTATCACTAACATCGCATGTAGAACCAAATTTAGTTGATGGCGTATTCATATAATCTTTAGTTTGGCTATCATAAGCAGGATTTTCAATATCGCATCTTAAAAATAGAGCAATATTTTCTTTAATAGCACTCGGTTTAACATCAACCTTCTTTTTACTTTTAATATAAAGCGTAATTTTCTTAATAATTTGATTCATAATATAATCAACATGTTTACCACCTTTGGATGTATAAATTCCATTTACAAATGACACCTGATAAAACTCACCTTCAGGAGCTAGCGATACAATATATTCCCAACGTTCATTTGGCGCTTCATATTTATGATCTGTATCATTTATAATCATTTTGACATATTGTTGAAATGTTTTAATAGGAATAATTTGTGAATTTAATTTAACCTTAACATCCTTATTTGTAACAGCAGCAATATCATATGTTCGTCTTTTAAATAAATTAATCATATCTTCTGTTAATCCATTTTCTAGTCCTAATCTTTTATAATCAGGTTTAAATGATACTTTTGTATATGGTTTTGTTTTACATTTTGTAATTTTTGGTTTATCAATAATATCTAAATTATTATGAAATTCCTGACTATATTTTAATCCACGTATATGATCAACAGTTTCAACTTTTCCCCATGTCGACCAAATAAATACTAATTTAATTCCAAAACCATTCTTTCCCCCAACAATTTTCTTTTCAGTTTTATCATAATTAGTTGAAGTTCTTAAATGAGCAAAAATCATTTCTGGAATCCAAATCTTATATTCGGGATGTTCAGCAATATCGATACCGTTTCCATCATTAGTCATAGTAATAACACCATCATCATCAATTGAAACATCGATATAAGTTAATGGATGAATATTATCTTCTTTATTTTTAACAGCTTGTTCCATTCTAACAGATTGATCTCTACAATTTACAATTGCTTCATCAAATAATTTATATAATCCGGCAATATATGTAATATTCTTTTTAACAATATTGTTAGAATCATAAATAAATTCATCAGCATCGACTTTTTCTACAGATCCAACATATGTGTCAGGATTATCTAAAATATGTTCCTTGTCATTTTTTTTCTGATACTTGTTCAAATCAGTAGATGCCATGTGTAATGTTTTTATGTTTCTATCTTTAAATAATTTATTTTCAATTTTAAAGTAAAATACCTAAAATAAATATTTAATAAATAATTTATTTTAAATTAAATTTTTAATGTTTACGGGTTTTTTTACCGCCCATAAATTTTTTAATTCTTTTTAAAGCTGCAATTCTTCTGGTAGCAAGCATGCTTTTAGTTCCAACACCACCTTTTTTACCTTTAGTTTTGCCTTTTTTACCTTTTCCTTTTCCTCTTCTACGTGTTAAAGCCATTATATATTATTTGTATATTTTATTTTTAGTTTTTTCTAGATTTTTTGCCTTTTCTGGCTTTTTTGGCTTTTCTCGATTTTTTCATTGAGGTTCCTTGTTTGACAGCACCAAATTTACCTTTTTTAGTAAAGTAACCATATTTTTGTAAACGTTTTTCTTTTTTGGCTGTTTCGTGTTTTCTTTTTGATACAATGCGACCGTGTTTATTCATGTATAAGTGGTCTTTTTTAAGATTACCAGCTGTTTTGTAGGCAGTTCCGTGCCATACTTGAGCTCGCGAACCAATTAACATGTCATATACTTTACCACCGATGTGGTATTTGTTGTCAGATCCTTTCATGTGTTTTTTAACCATTTATATTTTATAATGAGATAATTTCCTAAACATAAAATTATTTTATTTTTTCTTAGAATTTATTTCTTATGGGAGCGCCGCTTCCTCCAGAAAATCCAGGATATCTTCCATAAATATTTAAATTATTTTTAACAAAAACAGGTTTTCCGTGTATTGGCCCAAATATAGTGTTGTTTATGCGTGAAGCACAAATGTGTCTTTTACTTAAATGACTTCCATCTATTAAAAAAGTTCCAGCTATCCATGAACGACGCATTCCATTACCATGCTGAATTTTTGGTGGACAACAAGATATTTTTTTATCATTTATAATTATGGGGTCAACGGGAACGGGAACAGGAACAGGAACCGGTATGTCATTTATATTGTTGGGATAAATTCCTAAGGGAGGGGTATTTTCCATATTCATTTAATTATATATTTAATATACATTAAAT
>Ga0222715_10002276_pt1 | contig 17710 bp, 29 predicted proteins | sample C33_9DmetaG_FD_165056 | JGI IMG/M metagenome (GOLD analysis project Ga0222715, IMG submission 165056) | Estuarine water microbial communities from San Francisco Bay, California, United States - C33_9D | ecosystem: Environmental > Aquatic > Marine > Unclassified | place: USA: California... | reverse complement strand
CCAACGGACTCGAAGAAATCGTGTACAAAATGCAGGGATTGGACCTCACATACATGCACCACGTGGAGATGGGAATGGAGGACATAGAAAGACATCCAGGTGTGAATGAAGCATTACAAGTTTTACACATTTAAATTACTGGAGCCGGTGGTACGCGCAATACAGATTTGTGTGCACCCTTCATGAATGGATGTCTCGTAAAGTCGGCGATGACTTTCATGGATGTATCTTTCGCAAAGTATTCACTTTCCCCAACGTACTGGAAAAATGATACCGCCGTGGGTGGGATGCGTTTCAACGCTTTCCCCAGGTAGTACGTGAAAACGAGCGCGTCCGGGGCTTGGTCTCGTCTCCACGCCTTTTTAAGCAGGGGGCTCCGAACACCTTTCATTTCAGACAAACCAAAATCAGTCAACAACACGCGCATTTTTCCACGTTCTTTATTGACGAGAACATTCCCAGCGTGAAGGTCATAGTGTTTGTACGATGGATATTTTTTATAAACTTTACGCAACAAAGAGTACACTTGATACACTATAGCTTTGTAATCCGACGCCTTTAAAAAATTTTTATACTTGTCCACATAATCATCTAAACTCCCATGACTCGCGTATTCGTAGTATATGAATTCCATCTTCTTCGACGGACAATACCCGTACCGATACATTCGAGGTGCGACACCCAATTCCGCCAGCTTTTTCCCAATGACGTACTCAGACTTTAAACTTTTTTTGGAAAACTTGATAGCCACTCGGGTGCGACACTCGTTATCCAAACATCCGTAAAATACCGCACCAAACGCACCCTCTCCAAGTGTATTCACACCTTCGGTGATTTGGAGAGTGTCCTTGTTTTTCTTGTACAAGAACTTTGCGGGATTACACTCGATGTCATCCATGAGCTTGAACAACGCGTTGCCGACTCGGTTCTTTTGCGCGTTCGTCTTCGCCTGGTTTGCGATTTGAACCAGTCTTTCAAGTTTCATCTTACTACAATACATATATATTTTTAATATCACATACATATAAATACATGTCCCGAGAAGAAAAAGTGGATGCTATTTTAGGAAAAATTAGAAACAAAGTGGACACCGTTCATAAAAGAGTCAAACGTCAACAAGCACAGGCAAATAAACTCATCACCATCATGGGCTATGTGGGAAACCGAAAATTATTGAAAAAAGAAGAAAAAAAACACAATCAACTCGTTCAAACCATATCAAAAGACATGGATGAATTAAAAAATGTCATGAATGTTTTTAAAAAATTCTTCAAAACATCACACAACTACACTGACCGGGAAATAAATGGTATGTACCGAAACAATTTGACGAACATCATGAACTACGTGAAGACGTGGTCGTGATTATTTTCAAAGTCTACAATAAAAATGGAGTATCAAGCACCGGAGTGCAACTACAAATATCGCATCAAAGCGCTCGAACGCGTCGTGGACGGTGACACCATCGATGTCGCGATTGACCTCGGCTTCGACGTCTCCACGTCTCAGCGCGTGCGTCTGTTGGGCATCGATACCCCGGAATCCAGAACGTCGGATGCGGAGGAGAAGAAGTACGGCCTCCTCTCGAAGACAAAGTTGAAGGAGTGGTGCTTGAAGGCGGTGGAGTCGGACAAGGATGACATCGAAATTGAGATTCGATGTGCAGAATCCGACTCGCGTGGGAAGTTTGGTCGCGTGCTCGGTGAAGTGTGGGTGTCCGAGGGTGGCGTGTGGACGAACGTGAACAAGTGGATGTGCGACAACGGCTACGCGGTCCCATACACGGGTCAAAACAAGGCGGACGTCCAGGCGTTGCACATGGCGAACCGCGAAAAGGTGAAACATGAAATCTAAATCTATAGTTTTTTTCAATGTATAAAAGTAATATGAAGTGTGCCGTTGGTAGCTCGTCGACCGTTATCGCGGGTGACACAGAATACGATACCATATTAAGCGAACTTGGTCAAACTGGTGGTGATACAATTGATGTCATACCAAAGGGGTGTTTACCAGTCAGTGAAGACCTGTGTAAATCCGGATTCATGGCTCCTATTGAAAACATCACATACCCTCAGGACGCTGTCGCCAGTTGTTGCAAATGTCGTGAAGGAGAAACCTGTGATTATTGTTTAGACAAGGACAACTGCACAGATGCTGAAAAGAGTGCGTATGTCACGGATAATGATTGTTTTGCACCCACGCCCCCTCCCGCGCCGATCGGACCCTCGCCCGTGCCGATCGGACCCTCGCCCGTGCCGTCGCCCGAGCCTTTAGTTGAATCTTTCGATATTATGAAATATAAGTGGTATATTTTAGCTTTTATTATACTCGTTATCGTCGTGATGTTTTTTGGTCGTTCAAAGTAAAAAGACCCCCAGTGCCCATCATCGTGGGGTGATACGCACATACCATGAAGGTTAAATTGTTCGTCACCGAAGTGGAAGCCATTGATGAAAAGTACACCTTGGGACACGTCACGTACGCCCGTGAATTCGAGGTGTCTGAAGAAGAGGACCGCAACGACGAGCAACTCTGTGATGCTGGGTTCGTGCACTCTCGCCACGTGGAACACGTCGAATTTGAGGGATTTTCAATAGGTGGTCACGCCAAAAAAATGTATTTTTTTACAAATTTAGAGATTTTAGAAGTTTAATAAAAAAGACATACATGCTATGCAATGTCAGATGTTCGACAAACTACCCCGTGTTGAAAACAAAACTTCGTAAAAACACCCTCGCCGTTGGTAGTGTTTTTACGACGTACTACGGCATCACGAGTGGTGAACCCGGGCTCGTATCTGCACTCGTCGGTGCGGGCGCCTCGTTCGCCTACTTGGAAATGCTTTCGAGAAATGTGGAACACCTTGAATTTTCAAAATCCTCGTTGCTCGTGCCTCTCTCGGTGGCACTCTTTGAAAAGATGACGCCGTACGAGTTCAACTACGAGGCGACGCTCGTCACGTTTTTGAGTTACCAGTTTGCGGTGTTGTCACTTCTGTACGATGAAGTACAAACAATTATAAAGAAAAAATAGATATATTATTAATAAGACACACGAATGTTTTCAGTAATTAAAAGCCCAATTAAAGCCCCACCAGTGCACGTGGGTACGACGAAAGACCCCGAACGTCACACGTACACCCAGTTCGTTCGAAAACTCAAGACTGGTAAACTTCAGGAAGTCGTGTTTAAACCAAACACCGCCGAAGTCATTTTTCTCGAAAAAGATGGCAATGTGGGTGATGCTCAGGTCATCGGTAACCCCGCGCTCTGGCAGCTCGTGACCGACGCGGAAACAGATGTTCGCATAGATATGGAGAAACCAACGAATGTCGCGGATACCATATCTATGTTCTTTCTGCTCGCGTTGAGTTTCATTCTCATTCGCGCCTTTTTCTTCGGTGGCATCGGGGCAAATCCACAATCGTTAATGCAACAGGAGATTCAGGTCAGAGTTGACGAAGCCCTGGACACGCGTTTCGCCGACGTCGAAGGCATCGATAACGCCAAAGAAGAGTTGGAGGAGATTGTCGACTTTTTGAAGAATGGGGAAAAATACGCAATCTCTGGTGCGAAAATCCCCAAAGGCGCCCTCCTCACGGGGTCTCCCGGAACGGGGAAAACCCTGTTAGCGCGCGCCATCGCTGGGGAAAGCGACGTCCCTTTCATCAATGTCTCTGGGAGCTCTTTCGTGGAGATGTTCGTGGGCGTGGGTGCCAAGCGCGTCCGCGACCTGTTTGCCATCGCTCGCGCGAATCAGCCCTGCATCATATTCATCGACGAAATCGACGCAATCGGTAAAAAGCGAACCGCGGGGGGCATGGCATCGAACGACGAGCGCGAGCAAACCATCAACCAACTCCTCACCGAGATGGATGGTTTCGACGTGAACACTCAAATCATCGTTCTCGCCGCGACGAACCGAGCTGACATCCTGGACGAAGCCCTCCTCCGACCGGGGCGATTTGACAGGAAAATTTCAGTCGCGCTACCGAACGTGGATGGTCGCGAACGCATCTTAGGGGTGCACGCCCGAGACAAAAGCCTCGCAGAAGACGTGTCTCTCCGCGACGTGGCGCGCCAAACCACCGGTTTCAGTGGCGCCGACCTCGCCAACCTTCTCAACGAATGTGCGATTCGCTCCGTGAAAGATGGTCGGGGTGGTGTCATCACGAACGACATCATCGAAAACACGTTCCAACGCATCGTCGTCGGTGCGAGGGGGATGACGACATTTTCGGAAGAAAAGAAAACTCTCGTGGCCTATCACGAAGCCGGGCACGCCATCGTCGGTGCATTCGCCACCGGCTTTGACGAGGTCAGAAAGGTGTCCATCATTCCTCGCGGTGACGCGGGTGGTGTCACGTTCTTCCAGCCCCAAGAAGACATGGACCTTTACTCGAAATCCTACTACATGGCACAACTTCGCGTGTGTCTCGGGGGTCGCGCCGCCGAGGAAATCGTGTACGGCCCCGATGAGGTGACGACTGGTGCATCTGGAGACTACGCGACGGCGTACAACCTCGCCAGAGACATGGTCACTCGCTATGGATTTGGTAAAAATAACTACGATTACAACAACTTGAGCCCATTTTCGGCGCGCGTCGTGGACAAGGAAATCGACGCCATCGTGAAACAATGTTATGAAGAAACCATAACACTTCTCACGAAACACCGCGCGGAACTTGAATTTCTTAAAAATGAACTCATGGAAAAAGAAATCGTGGATGGACAATGGGTGTATGAAACCCTGCTCTGTGGCAATCGGGAGCGTGGGTGTCACATCGACGACAATTAAAGACTATGTATATATTGTGTAATATAAAGATGAAGGTGATCATCGCACTCCCTGGTCGTGAATTCTCTGGACGATTCCTCGCGGCGTGGACGGAGACGTTCACCACGCTCCTTCGCGAAGGACACCAAGTGCTTCTTGTCAATGAATATAGTAGTTTCGTCTCCTTTTCTCGCATGAAAACGCTCGGTCTCGATGTGATGCGCGGCGCCGAACAAAAACCATTCGGTGGCAAAGTTGATTACGACGTCTGGTTGACCATTGACAGCGACATCATTTTCACGCCGCAACAGGTTTTACAAATCTTAGAAGACACCAAAGAACACGACGTGGTCTCGGGGTTGTACCGCATGGCCGACCTCCAACACTTCGCGTGCGTTCAAGATTGGAACGTTGATTATTTCAAGAAACATGGGACATTTAAATTTCTCAGACCTGAAGATGTCGTGGGTGCCCCTAAATATAAAAAGGTGTCCTACAACGGCATGGGATTCATGGCCATCAGAGCCGGAGTCATTGAAAAACTCAAATACCCATACTTCAGCTACCCCCTCCAAGAGATGGAAACGGACGAGGGTCTCATCTTAAGGGACATGTGTTCCGAGGATGTTGCATTTTGTAAAAACTTGAAGGATGCGGGGTTCGATGTCGTGGTTAACACACAACTCGTCTTGGGTCATGAAAAGATGTTAGTCATTTAAAAAAGTCATTTAATTACTTTATTAATGGAGTGTCGGATAGTGTACACGTGTGAATGTAATAAAAAGGAGTACCCCAACCTGTCATCGTTGAAACAACACAAAAAAACAAAGGCACACACAAATTGGGAAAACACAAAAGAGTTGAGAGAACTCAAAATAAAGTTGACTGAAAAGGACAATGAAATACTTTCATTACACACAAAATTACAAAGTCTTCGCAGCCTAAATAATATTCTTTTAGAACGCATTAAAATTGAGGAAGTCTTGTAAAACTATTTTCAACATCTCCAAAAATTTTCGCCGCTTCCGGGCACTCGTTGACAACTTCCCCGACAAAGCCAACGTCCACGTGTTCGATGCGAGTCGCAAAACTTTCATATGCGTTGTGGCTGCAATGAATCATCGCCTGATACGACGCGATCGGGTAGACGTAGGTGTACAAAAATATTTGGTCGAGGTTGTACCGGTCCGTTGGGAGAGGGATGTTCGTGTAAAAGTTTCGCATGAAAGCGAGACCTTCGTTGAACTGGAGCGGTGGTGCGTTGACATCTCTCAGACCCGTGGGTGTGCCGATGTATCGCAAACAATTGTTCCGACATCCCATGGTTCCACCCAAAATCGGAACCCTGTGACCTGGGTGGTCTCTGATGATGTGAAAGTTCCTGTCGGACGCGAGCCATTCATTGACGAGACGCACCTCGCGCACACTGATTCGTGAATCGGCATCTCTGATGAGCACGACGGTGTCGGGTAGGAAGAGGTCTTCAAAACGCCAAAACATGTTTGACGCCTTACACTCCGAACCTGGATGTAAAATCAGTTGCACGTTACCTCGGCCTTTGAGCCATTGGATGATATTGTCCGGGACGCTCTCGTTGTAGTGCACCCGTAGGGTCCATGCGGGGAGGAGGCGTTCGACCTGCAAGGCGTTTTCGATGACGCCATAGGTGTACACTTTATTGGAGCCCCAAAGGGAATAGGAGATGTACATTATTTAATTAAAAAACATGTACTATTTTTAATTAAATATCATGAAGTTAAACTACGATAGAGAAACGGGGTGGGGAAACACGCTTCTCCAAGTGGCGGACTTTCTTTTCACGTGTGCGCGCGAAAAAAAAGTACCACATCTCCCCGAGCCCATCGCGTGCATCGAGGGTATTTCCGTATCCACGGACGAGGATGAAGAAGAGTACAAGGCGAATATTTACATCAATAACGCCACATTCAACCACGTCCACCCTTTGATTCGTCAGTGTGTCGTCCCGAGCGACCGCGTGCGACAACGTGTACACCATCATAAAAATCAGCACCCGTGCACAATTGGTCTTCACATTCGACGGGGGAACTATGGACACGACTCGAAAGCACTCGATGACGGCACACCCCACGAAGACGCGGCGTGGTTTTGCGACGATAAGACTCTGGAAAAATTCATAAAAATCATCGAAGACACAAAGGAGTGCGTGTTCGTCGCCACGGATAGCATGCAACTCAGAGACATGCTCCTATCTAAATACCCACATAAAGTTTGGATGAGCGATATTACAAGTGTTGTGCACAGCCGTCAGTGTGACAACGCGGACAACACGGAGATGTATGTGGATTGGTTTTTATTATCACAATGTAAGAAGGTCTACATCACCGCGGGTGACCAGAATATGAAAGGGTTTTCAACATTCGGATATACGGCGGCTGTGTACGGCGGTGCTCAAGTAGAATTTGTTTGTAATGCATCGTAAAAATCCCCCTGCTTGTCTTGTTTTTCGACAGATTTGATGTGCCAAAGAGCAATCAAGGGGTCTGCGTCGAGTGCTTTTATTTCACCACCAACGACTCTTTCGTGAAGTCCACCTTCCCATCGTATGTTCCCATTGTTTTTAAAATACCTGAGTTGGTAATCCGGCCAGTTCAGCCAACCGGTTTTTGAAATTTTAAAATTGCGCATCTTGAGCCATGCATCCGTGTATCCGGGACAAATATTTATTCTTGGGATGGCCAAGATATCGCCATTAAACTGGCGAATATTTTTCAACAAGTTTTCTTGTGGCATTTCATCTGCGTCGAGCACGAAGATGTATTCATTCTTACACAAACCAATGTGATGATTTCTGTGTTCGGCAAAATTCCCTTCGAATTTCTTCTCGTGTACCTCGCAATGGGCCCCGTGTTTATTGAGAACCTGGCGCACCGCTTCATTTGTGTTTCCTGTGTCTAGGAGAACGTTGATGTCATCTTCTGGTTCTTTCACTTTTATAAGAAAATTAAGAAGACTATCGAGTTCCGGAGCTTCTGTACACACGCAGATGGCGTAAGTAATCATTAATTTAAAAATACAACGCTCTTTTTTAATAAAGATGTATGGAAAAATATTTGGTAGATTCTTTCTAAAACAACATCTTTTGTTGGAGGATGATGAAACTCCGGACACGTGGACGATTTCGGAACTTGTGGAAACCTTCCCCGCGTGGCCGCAGTGGATTGCATCCCTGCCATCCGTTAAGAATAAACAACTTTATACCATGTTTGAAACCTCCGACGTACATCCCGACATCATAGAAAATATGAAACTCTTCGACAAAGTCATCGTACCTTTGGGATATCTCAGAGATATCTTGGTGAAACACGGCGTAAACTGCGTGTCCGCGGATTATTACAACTCCCCACTGGTTCTGGCGAAACCCGTTGTGTTGAAAAAGACACAAAATCCAGATAAAATTGTATTTTTATACGTCGGAACCAATGATGTGAGAAAGAATACAAAAAATTTAGTGCGTGTGTTTCACGACATTCTTTCGGGCACCGAACACAAACTCATCATGAAAACAAACAACCGCGACGGACTTCCAGACAGCCCAAACATAAGGTACGTCACTGATAAGATAAGTCAGGGTCAATTGGCGGGTCTCTATAACACGTGTGATTACGTCGTGTCGTTCACTCGAGGCGAAGGTGTGGGTCTTCCAATGTTAGAGGCGCAATACTTTGGGAAACCGGTGATTGCCCACGACCAAGGTGTGTTTGCAGACATCAAGGACCCCACGTGGATTACTTTACCATCCAAAGAAGTTCCAATGAATCACGAAGAAGTTCCTGAATTTTTAAAAAAAGTTTTTCATGGCACGTGGTGGGAAGTGAATTACGATGAAGCCAAAAATATTATTAAAAGTTTAATCAGTTAGTATATAAACAATCATGTGGTGTCCACAAGACAAACAGGGTTTCTTTCAGAGTCAGTTTAGTGGGCAAGTGGGAGAGAACGACCGCCTCGCCACATGGATTCGCGAGCTGTGTACGAATGAAAGCAATAAAACATTTCTCGAAGTCGGCACGTGGAATGGACTCGGGAGCACGCGCGTCTTCGTCGACGCCCTCAAGGATAGGGTGGACACGACATTCTACTCCCTCGAGTGCAACCGCGAGAAATCCGCACACGCTAAAAAGTTTTATGAAAACGTCGCAAACGTACACATCCTCAATGAAATCCTCGTCGAGCTCACACCCGAACAGGTGTACGAGGTGTTTCCCGAAGCGAAAGACGACCCCGAGTTCAATCGTTGGAACACCGTGGACATTGAAAACATGAAAGAGTGTCATGTTTTCTCCGCGTGTGAGACGTTCGACGTGGTCCTCCTCGATGGTGGGGAATTCACCACGTATCACGAATTTCAGTGCATCAAAGATAAGTGCACCTATCTCTTACTCGATGACACGAACACGAACAAGTGTAAAAAAATTGTCGAAGAAGTCAAGGCGCACCCGGAGACTTGGAAAGTCCTCGAAGAAGACCCATCCACAAGAAATGGTGTTATGATGTTACAACATATCTCTAATTAATTCTGTAATGTCATGTTTCTGCGTCCATCCGATTGATTTAATTTTAGTCGCATCCCCGATGAGCATATCGACCTCGCACGGGCGGTAGAACTTGGGCGATACTTTCACGACAACTTTGCCATCGACGACACCGACCTCGTTTTCGTTCTCACCCTGCCACGTGATACTTTTCCCCAACTCCTTGAAACACATCTCCACAAATTGTCTCACGGAGTGGGTTTTACCAGTGGCGACCACGTATTCATCGGCGTTGTCTTGTTGCAGCATGAGCCACATGGCCTCGACGTAATCCTTGGCGTGTCCCCAATCTCTCGCCGCGTTCAGATTTCCGAGTTCCAGACATTCTTTGTCGCCTTTGACGATGGCTTTCAAACCTTCGGTAATTTTCTTAGTCACGAAATCTGCGCCACGGCGAGGGCTCTCGTGATTGAAGAGAATGCCCGAACACGCAAACAATCCATACGACTCTCTGTAATTCTTGATGAGCCAGTGGGCAGCCACTTTTGAGACGCCATACACAGAACGTGGATAAAAGGGTGTCGTCTCCCTTTGTGGCGTCTCCTGCACTTTACCAAACATTTCCGACGTCGACGCTTGGTAGATGCGATACTTGTTGGACATCTTCGACTGCCTCACGCTTTCCAAAATATTTAAAACACCCAACGCATTCGTCTCAAAAGTATATCTCGGGCAGTTGAAGGACGCGTGGACGTGACTTTGCGCAGCCAGGTTATAGATTTCCACGCGTTCGTAGTCTTCACACTCTTGAACGATTTTTTGAATGATGGTGTGGTCCAGAATATCGCCTTCGTAAATCTGTAAGGCGTCGTGCTTGAACTTTAAATTTCCGGTTTCGATGGGGTACGTGGAACGTCTCACCAAACACTTGACGTGGTACCCCTTTTCCAACAACAACTCACACAGATACGAACCATCCTGGCCCGTGGCACCGGTGATGATGGCCGCCCTCATTTAAAGATAAAGGTTCTCTATATCTTTAAATATGCTAGTAGATATTTCAAAAGGTGAACTTATTGATAAGATTACCATCCTTGAAATAAAAAGCGAACGAATCGAAGACGAGGTGAAACTCAAAAATATCAACACAGAGTTGGATATTTTGAGAAAACTTGAATTCCCCACGACACATAAAGCGACGTTGAAAGAAATTAATGAAATCATCTGGGACGTCGAAGAACGCGTGCGATTTCTCGAAGATGAGAACAATTTCGGTGAAGAGTTCATCGAACAGGCGCGCATGGTCTACAAGTACAACGACGAACGGGCGAGAGTGAAAAAGGCAATCAATGTGGAATCTGGTTCGCATATTATTGAAGAGAAAAGCTACGCGACAAAAGTCCAAAGGTCGTCGGTATAAAAAGTCTTCGTCTGTTCGGGTGACCAGTAATCATGTGCGCCGACGTTCATGTGAAAAAAGTTTGTCTTTTTATCACCAATGTTGAAAAGTTCGATGAGCCAACTATAACTCGAATTCATCATGTGTCTTTCACTGGCATTTTCAATTATACTCAAATAATCGAAAATGTTAAATCCATCGTCTTCAAACATACCATTCGTAAATTTTGACACCGATGGACGAATTATTTTTGTATCCGTGTCCAACGTGATGACCCGCCCACGTTGCTCGTCGTCGTGAATGAATACATACGGCTCTTCGGGTGCGACGAGTTCTCTCGACAGGTCCCTCTGTACTTTGAATTTTCGGTACATGGCGTTCGGGTTGACCCCACCCTGTAAGTAAAACATACACAGCCAGTTCGTGAACCTGTTGTATTCGCCCACGACTAGTTTTTCAAACACCTGGTGTGGCATGCCGTGCACACCGAGTGGCAGGATGCGTCCACAATCTTTTGACTTTACGTAGTCGAACATTTCTTTTTCATCTTTTTCAATTTTAACGACGTGTACTTTTTCACCCAAATCCCTGTACATGAAAGTCACAGACTTGTGATGGGAATGCTTGACGAAAATAGTGACGTTATCTTTTTCGGCAAAATGCCTCACGAGACCATTTATAATGAGTTGGTCGCCAAGTCCAAGGTGTGGAAGGATGGTAATCATGTTAAAAAATAACCGCCCTAACTCTTTAAACACGACGAATGGACCTCATCAGGGAACGATTGGCATTCGGTAAAACAAAGTATGGTCACGGCGTCAGAGTCAGAGACGACACGACGACGTGGGGTACCCCAGTCAACTCGTGGTTGCACATGGCACTCGAAGAGTACCTGGACGCCGTCATCTACGTCGCCGCGGATTACATCAGAACAAGGGAAGTTGTGTTCACCGAACCAGACGACAACGTGCGCATCGTGTATCTTCTCGAGAATCCCGAACGCATAAACAGCGACACACACCGAGAGATGGTACACGCGTTATTCAGATTAATTAAAATGTCGTTGTAATTTTAAGATGAAGGTTATTAAACCCCCACCAGCCGTGCAAAAAGCAAAAACGTGGCGATTCGCCGCAAAGTTTTTATGGAAAAACACAACAACAGCGAACAAAGCCGTTGTCGGCAAATGGACAAAAGAGCAACTGCTCGACCTCGGTCCCACCTTTGTAAAATTAGGTCAAATCGTCTCGACGAGAGGGGACCTCTACCCGATGGAGTTTTGCGCTGAACTAGAGAGCCTCCAAGATGACGTCCCTCCCGTGGAGTACGATGTTATTAAAAAGTACGTCAATCAGAAACACTTTAGTTATTTTGAACAGGTACCTTTCAAATCCGCGTCAATAGGGCAAGTGCACAGGGCACGGCTCGTCACCGGCGAAGAAGTCGTCGTGAAGGTTAAAAGACCTGAAATCTACGACATCATGAAAAATGACACGGACACGATTAAACAAATCGTAGCCTTTCTCGAACGCATGGGCGTGGACACCGGGACGGGGTCTGGGTACGTCCTCGATGAGTCCATTGATAATTTATTAGGGGAAACCGATTATAAACAAGAATTACAAAACGCCATCGTGTTCAGACATAATTTCAAGAAAACCTCGTGGGTTCGCGTGCCGCGCGTCTACGAAAACCTCTCTTCCCCTCATGTCATCGTCATGGAATACGTGCCCTCGGAAAAACTCACAGACATTCGAACCGAGGGGGTGAACAAGAAAAAACTCTGCGGCGCACTCATCAACAGCTACGTCAAACAAACGATGGACCATGGATTTTTTCACGCCGACCCACATCCGGGAAACATTGGATTTCTTCCGGAAGGGAAACTCGTGTTTTATGATTTTGGTCTCGTCATACCCATCAGTGAAGAGTTGAAAAATGGATTCATGGAACTCCTGGTGCACATCATTAACAAAGATACCAAAAAGATTGTGGAAGTCCTGGTGGCGCTGAAAATTATCATTCCTTCCACAGACTTGGGAGATATCGAAGTTTTTTTTGAAACCATCTTGGATTATCTGGGAACCCTCGATGCGAAGAATTTCACGGAAGAACTCATGAATGACGAGATCATCGCAAACTTGGCGAGGGAGAAACCATTCATACTGCCCTCGTCGTTCATCTATTTAGCGAAAAGTTTTTCATTGATTGAGGGTCTTTGTTTAAAGTTGGATCCTGATTTTAATTATTACACATACCTGGAACCGATCGTCGCCGACCAGGTGAAACAGGCGATTGATATACAGAGCATGCTCACGACCACGGCGGAGATGCCGACGAGAATCAAAAACATAAGCACCGCAGTCCTAAACTTGGAAAAATCTAGGAATGCCATGAAACGTTCCTTGGACAAGACGCAACGCGAAGTGCGCTTCGCCCTTTACAGCACTCTGAGCGCCATACTCGCCGTAGAACAGGATGACAAAATCTTGATGAGTTTATTTACGTTGATGGCTGCCTGGTTCGCCTTTACTTCTCGAAGAAATCGATAGAGGTTTCCTTCGTCTTCTTTTGACGCGGCGTTTCAAAATATTCACGATGTTCGCGAAGCAGTTCCTTCGAGCGACGCTTCTCGTCTTCGGCGATGTCCTTAATCTTATCAGCCATGCGCTGAAGGTCGTCTCGGCGTTCCTTGGCCAAACGCTTGCGGAACTTTTTCAACTTTTTCGGCTCACCACAGGTGACCGCGATAGGGGAAAGCATGAGAGCAATCATGATTCTTTTATTATATAAGGAAGATATTCTTTATTTGAGTAAAATGGAGACTGGGGAAGATTTTATGGAAAAGTGCGATGTTTGTGTGTATGAGTGGGGATACATACAAAATCACCCTTCGTGCATGAAACACATGAAGAAACTCATCGTCGTCGGAAACCCCCACCCAGACACCGAACTCATTAAAAAGAGTCGCACGTTTTTCACGAAGATGGACTGGATACACTATTTCGTCGCAAAGATTCTACCAGAGATAGAACACCCGTTTGAACTCGTGACACACAACTCCGACTATTGCAGCGGTGGCGTCGAACGGATATTACAACACCCACACCTCGTTCAATGGAGGGGGTGCAACATGATTCCACACCCAAAGACGTTAGGAATCCCCCTTGGTTTGGAAAACGTGGACATGTGGAAAAGAACAGACAAAGACTACCTACGAGAGTGTGCGGGTGTCGAGAAAACAAAGCTCCTTTATTTCAATTTCAATAACGCGAGCAATCCGAAAGTTCGCGGGGCTTGCGAAAAACAACTCCTATCGCAGGGATACACGAAGAACACGTCAGGGGTGCCGTGGAAACAATACATACGGGAACTCGCACACTACAAATATTGCGCCAGCCCAGAAGGGAACGGCGTCGATTGCCACAGGACGTGGGAGTGTTTAGCTCTCGGGGTCACGCCGATTGTTTTAAAAAACCCCATCGTCTACGCGTGGTTCAAAGACCTACCCATAAAATGGGTAGACTCCTATGAAAATTTAAATATCACATTGTAATATATGTCAGAACGACTCTACGCAATCGCATCCAAAATAGATGCAGGGAAACTTGACACAGAAATCGGCTACAGCGCCATTTTCGCGGTGCTCATCCCCATGTGCATCGCCTACGTCATCGCAGCCAGCACAGCCCTCTCGAAACTCGACAAGTGCGAATTCGACGAGACTAAGAAAAAGTATCTCACCCACTCCATCGTCGTCGCTATCACGATTCCGGCGGCATTCCTCATCAGTAAATTAGTCAGGAAGGATGTCGCGATGTGGATGATTTTATACGGGTCCATGGCGCTCGTGGGCTCCGCCTTCAGCATGGAAGCCGTGGAAGCGTGTGGTGGAGACGACACGCAGAAGACGTACAACTCGTTTTACATCATGGGATTTGGTGTGACAGTTCTCCTAGGAATTTTTGGATTCCTATTTGTATAGATGAGCATAGAAGAATCCATATACGTCCTGCTGATGCTCGGGGCCTACGCGATGCGCAGGGCCGGAACATTGTCCTTCAGTGAAAAGGTGCAGCTGTTGAAAATCATGGGACACATGGCTACTCATCCCGACGCGTCCTATCATCTAGGTCCTTCAACAGGACTTGGTTCAGGGCATACAATTGAAAGATTAGACCAATTCCGGTATATAATGCCGAATAGTTTGCACCTTTTCTCGTCTGATACAGAATCCATAGGATGTTCGCCAGAATACCAAGCATCAAGTACTTTGTCGACAAGTTCTCCACATCCCTGAGGTTGTCAACCATTTGGTACAATCCCAGGCCAATGGCAGTGCCTGCGAGAAAGTTGTCCGCATTCATGTTTATATATTATCTCAACATTAAATATATAAACATGGACGCAATTCTCGCCAAATTTTCTGATAAGATTGACACCAAGAAGGTTATCGCCACCGTCGAAGACATCGAACGCGTGTACATCGCCGATGGTCTCACCAAGGAGGACATCCCGCCGATCGTGGCGAAGCTCATGATGATGGCCGCGAGCCTTAAGAAGCTTCCGGGTCCGGAGAAGAAGCGACTCGTCATCGGTCTCTTGAACTATCTCATCGAACAGATTGACCGGGGCGACGAAGACAGCGAATTCGAGACGATGTTAAAGTCCGTGGTGCCGTCCATCGTCGATGGGTTCGCGGGGGTCATGAAGTTGAAGGGTTGCCTCTCGTGCTTCAAATAAAGATGTGATTACACTATTGTACTAAGATGGGATTCCCTTCCCTTGAAACTATTGTTAAATATGGCATTTACACGGCCCAGCAACTTAAAAAATATCAAGAAGGTCTCGTACCACCAAAACAGGTTCAGTTTCTACACGAATGTGAAACATGCGACTTTGTCTACGAAGGTCACTCCTGTGATAATTGTTTAGGTTTGATTCGCAAGCCAAGCGCAGACTCCAATGAGTTGTGTGTTCGCTGAAGAGGCTTTTCCCTCTTCAGTTTTAAATCCGAATCAACACTCTTTATTTCTTCCACCTTAAATGTGTTGGAAACAAAGGGTACACAAACTTCTCGAACCGAATCGTCATTGATGGGATTTCGTTTGCCCACGTCTATCAACGCATCTTTTCTAAATTCTTCTATAGTCATGTTTCCACCGAACACGTTCAGCTCGTATCTGTTGGGGGCAATTTTCACAGGTCCAATGAGTCCATACATTTGTTTCCGCATGCATATGATGTTCCCACAGATTCGACCACCGAAGTTCACCCCATGCTTATCAATCGCGTACGCTTTCACGCAACTCCATGAACAAAAAAAACCCTGCGTGTGAAACTTTTTCCTAAGCTCATCGTATTTTTTAGGCATCTTCAGGGGTTCACCTTCAAAAGTGTGACAACACCACCAACACCACATGATTTAAATTAAAGAGTGTGATTGTCTTTAATTTAAATAATGAAAATCCTTTCCATCGATGTAGGGATTCGAAACCTCGCCATGTGTCTCCTCGACGATGCCGAGAATCTCATCGAACAATGGGACGTCAGTGGCATTCCACCACAACACGAAGATGGTATCTACGTCTCACTGAGAAAACATCTCGACGACCGCGCGTGGACCCTCACCGCCGACGTCACACTCATTGAAAAACAACCCGATAGGAATAAAAAAATGAAATCCGTGGAAAACTTTCTTCACGCGTATTTTGTTATTAAAAATCCACACGCGGAAACAATTATTTACGACGCACGCCATAAAATCCCAGACGTCGCCGGCCCGGGGAGGGCGCAGTATCTGAAACGCAAAAAAACGTCCATCGAAAGGTGTAAAGAGTTCATTCACACCGGTGAGACGAACGCGCACTGGATTCCAGTGTTCAACACGTCGAAGAAGAAAGACGACCTCGCGGACACCGTCATGCAAGCACTCTCGTACACGCGTCGCCCCGAGGTGACGTCCACGGCACCGAAGAAGAAGAAATCAACAAAAATTATTCCTCGAAAACCCAATGAAAATCAAAAGGCGACGAAATATTCTAAATCAAATCTCGCGTGGATTTATAAAAACAAACCAGCGTGCGAAGTCTTGGAAAATAATAAACGATTCATGAAAGACCTTCACCGCTATTATAGGAGTTTACAGGAATTTGAAGAATTATTGTAATTTTAACCCCCAGTGTATTCACGAAAACCAACCAACACACACAACATGGAAACACTCATAGATAACATATGCCTCGCGCTCTACCCACACGCGGAGGATGCGGAAAAGAGAGCCGTCTACAGGGAAAAGTTGGAGCACAGACATCACAAGTCATGCGATTCGCTCGTCAATGAAAATTGTACCTACATCGTACACCACAGGGATGGGGGGTGCAGCACGTGGCGAGATGTCGTATTCGAGCACATCATGAACGAAGGGTCGCTCCGGTACGCGCGCTATAAACATCTTAAAGTGGGGGACATCGTAGAAAATAAAGTAGCCATCGCAAACATTTATGAACCCTACGAAATCACGCGCGCGCGTCGCGTGGGGCGCAAGACATATTCAGATGATTATTATTTTAAAATAACCCCCAGTGAAGGGTAGATTTTTAATGACATAGAAAAATGATCGTAGAATTACTTTTACAAAATGACTTTTTTTATGACGAGGGGGAGCTGTCGACCAATGAAATGGAATGGCTTCATCGTCGCATCATGGACGAGGACGTGGGTGTGTCCGAGGTCGAGGTTCCACTCGTCGTGCTTGAACTTCTCCCCGTGCAGATATACAAAGGAAAATACTATCACTGCTACAGAAGTTTACCACAATATTTGAAGGAGACATACAGCGAGCTGTGCAGCATGCGCCGCGATGAACTCGCACAAGATGACATCGTGTACACGCAAGCCGATTTGTTTAAGGCACTAGGCCTCTCGATGAGTAAAGAAAATATAATTAATAATATATGTTGAAATATGCCGCTTTGAATTTTGAACTGCCCCGCGTCATAGAAAAAGTCTATCGCCAAGG
>Ga0222715_10002275_pt1 | contig 17714 bp, 18 predicted proteins | sample C33_9DmetaG_FD_165056 | JGI IMG/M metagenome (GOLD analysis project Ga0222715, IMG submission 165056) | Estuarine water microbial communities from San Francisco Bay, California, United States - C33_9D | ecosystem: Environmental > Aquatic > Marine > Unclassified | place: USA: California... | reverse complement strand
TAAAAGGTTATGAGATAGATACAATTGCTACAACATTTATTAATGTTGACAAAGCAAGAGATTTTGATACTCAAAATAATTTTAGTACAAGATTTGATGTTGGTAATTATATCAACGTTACAAATGTATATGGTTCTCCAGATATTGCTTCGGCATCAGGCGTAGAACCTTTTAAAGGATTAACATTACATAACGTAGCTACAAGTTCACGTGGTAGTGCAAATGCTGGAACAGACTCATCTATATCACATATAGGTAGAGCAAAGACTAGAGGATTTGAATATTCTTCTGGTACTGCATCAGCAAATATCTTTGCAAGTTCGAGTTTAACAAGTGCTGTTTATAAACATTATCTTTTTGATATAGTTTTATTTACACACTTAAACATAACTACTGCACAATCATTTACAACAGGTGAAATAGTTACTGGTGGAACTTCAGGTGCAACGGGTGTTGTACAAAGTATATCTACAACTGAAAGTGCTACAATTACAGGAATATCTCAAGCAACTCCAGCTGTAGTAACAGCAAATAATAGTTTTAAAGAAGGACAACAAATAACAATTGCAAGTGTGGCTGGTATGACTGAAGTAAATGGAAACGTTTACACAGTTAGAAATCCATCAAGTACAACATTTGAATTGTATGACACAGATGGTACAACTGCAATTAATTCATCAGCATATACTGCTTACACTTCAGGTGGTACAGCTGCACACGGTGTTGTTATAATATCAAACGTGCAAGGTGAATTTACTACAGGTGAAACAATTACAGGTGGTACATCAAGTAATACAGCAGTTATTCAATCAGACGCTGTTGGATTTAAAGGTGTTACATCATTTGATTTACCGTCAGTTAAACAAGTTGCAATGACAGGATCTCCAACATTTACTGCTGATACTTCATTGGATGCTACATATGGAGATAACTTTGTATTAACAGGATCAATTGATGTTGGTTCAGGTAGTGCTTCTGTTACAGGTATTAATACAAGATTTAATGAAGAATTAAAAGTAGGAGATTCAATCTCGTTTACAAACGATAGTGGAACTACAGAAACAAAATTAGTAGAAGCAATTATATCTAATTCAAGTTTAACATTATCAAGTGTAACTGCAGCTGCTTCTACAAAAACAATTGTAACAAGAAGAAGAGCAAAAGGTCAATCTCCAGAAAAAAATGTTTCTATATTTAAATTACCTTATACAAATATTAAAACTTTAAGAACAACTGCAAATGGTAATGCTTCAGACACAAGTTATACATTTAGAAAACATGAAATTAAATCACTAACTGGAGATGGTATTGGAACATTTACTGCTGGTGTAGATGAAACATTTGCTGATTTAACAGAAAGTGATTACACTATTTCAATTACAAATTTAGGTTCTGGTGGTTCAGGTGCTGTAGGTGATGTTTTAAGTTTAACAGGAAATAACCACGAAGGTTCTGCAATATTTACTTTAAATGGTGCTAAAACACAATTAACTATTGACTTTGGTGCTAACTACGCTTCACATGATATTAAAGCACTATTAACTATAAACAAATCTGTAGGAGCTTCAAAAGGTAAAACATTAAATTCAAATGAAACACTTGCTGTATCAACACAAGCAACAATTGAAAGTGGAACTATTGGATTAGGTAAAGCAGACATTTACAGAATTAACGCAATTTATATGGCTGCTGATTTCTCAACAGCTGCAACAAGTTCAGATACAGATATAACAAGTAGATTTGATTTAGATAATGGTCAAAGAGATAACTTCTATGACATTGGAAGAATTAAATTAAAATCAGGTGAAGTAACACCAACTGGTAGATTATTAGTTGACTTTGATTACTTTACTCACAGTTCAGGTGACTACTTTGATGTAGACTCATATTCAGGTGTTATTAATTATGAAGATATTCCATCTTACACTTCTTCAACAACAGGTGTTAGATATGAATTAAGAGATAGTTTAGATTTTAGACCAAGAGTAGATGACGCCTCAACAATAGATTCTGGAGTACAAGATAGATCATTTGATGGTACTGGTGCTTCAGTTGTTCAACCAATTAAATTTAATTCAGACATAAGATCAGATTTTGAATATTATTTAGGAAGAGTTGACAAAATATTTTTAGATAAAGATGGTAACTTTAAAGTTTTAAAAGGTGCAAGTTCATCTTCACCAAGAGTACCTGGTACTTTAGATAATGCTATGCATATGTACACTTTGTACTTACCTGCATACACATTAGATACATCTGAGGTTGGTATTGAACATGTTGACAATAAACGATATACAATGAGAGATATCGGTCGTATCGAAAGTAGAATTGATACAGTTGAATACTATACTCAACTTTCATTATTAGAAACAGCTGCACAGAATTTACAAATACAAGATGCTGATGGTTTTGATAGATTTAAAAATGGATTTGTAGTAGATAACTTCACAGGTCACAATATAGGTGATGTTGGTAATAGAGATTACAAAGTTTCAATTGATTATGCAAAAGGTGAAATGAGACCTACATTCCATGAAGACGCTGTAAAACTTATTGAAAGAGATGATGACGGTACAGAAATTATCGCAACAGATAGAGCAAATGCAAATTACACTAAGACAGGTGATCTAATAACTCTACCTTATGTAGAACAAACTTTAATAGATCAGCCTTATGCAAGTAAGGCTATAAATGTTAATCCATTTGGTATATTTACATGGATAGGTGCAATAGAATTAACACCTCCTGGAGATGAATGGAAAGAAACAGAAAGAGCACCAGAATTAGTTATTAATAATCCTAACGGTAGTTGGGATAACTTAACAAAACAAACTGGCAATAGTGGACAGTTATCTGAGTTTCCTATGTCAACAGTTTGGAATTCATGGCAAGATACATGGACAGGAAGACCTGTTGAAACAGAAAGAAGACGAGTTGGTACTTATGAAGTAAGAGGTGGTCATGGTTGGAGAGTTATGGCAAAAGAAGAAGTAACTACTAACCAACAAGTATCACAAACAAGAACAGGTATTAGAGCAGTTGCAATACCAGAAACAGTTAGAACATCAATTGGTGATAGAGTTGTTTCAGTTGCTTTTGTTCCATTTATTAGAAGTAAAACAATTACATTTACTGCAAAACGATTAAAACCAAATACAAGAGTTTATCCATTCTTTGATAATATAGATATTGCCTCATATGTAACACCAAATGGCGGTTCATTAGGTGGTAATTTAATTACAGACGCAAATGGTTCTGTTTCAGGTACGTTTGCAATACCTGATCCAAAAGTTGATGCAAATCCTAGATGGAGAACAGGTCAAAGATTATTCAGATTAACAAGTTCATCAACAAACAGTCAAACAAATTCTGATGTAGAAACAGCTGCAAATGCTGAATACATTGCAAGAGGACTGTTAGAAACTGTAAGAGAAACTATTTTATCAAGTAGAGAAGCTCGTGTTGAAATGAGAAGTGTAACGGAAAGTCAAAACATTACAAGAACATCTACAAGAACAAGTGAAAGACAAATTAATTACCATGATCCATTAGCACAAACATTCTTAATTGATGATGAAGGTGGTGTTTTCTTAACTTCTATAGATTTATATTTTCAAACTAAAGACAGTAATATACCAGTTACAGTACAAATTAGAAATACTGTAAATGGATATCCAGGACAAAAAGTATTACCATTCTCAGAAGTTACTTTAAATCCTGGTTCAGTAAATACAAGTACAGATGGTACAACTGCAACTAAATTTACTTTTCCTAGTCCAGTGTATATACAAAACAATATAGAGTATTGTTTTGTTGTAATGGCTAACTCACAAGATTATAATGCTTACGTAGCAAGAATAGGTGAAACATCATTAGACTCAAATAGAACAATATCTGCTCAACCATATGCTGGTGTATTGTTTAAATCTCAAAACGGTATGACTTGGTCTGCTGAACAAAATGAAGATATGAAGTTTAAACTAAGAAGAGCAGAGTTTGAACAAGTAACAGGAACAGTTACATTATCTAACGACACTTTACCAAGTAGAACACTTAAAAATAATCCTTTAAGAACAACAAACGCTTCTGGAGTAATTAGAGTATTCCATCCAAATCATGGTATGCATGGCACAAACAATAGAGTTACTATTGCTGGTGTTCCAAGTGGCACATATAATGGTATTGCACATAATCTTATTAATGGAACATATACATCTATTTCAAATGTAACATTAGACAGTTACGATATTACAACTACTGGAACTGCAACTGCAACAGGAGATATTGGCGGAACAGCTGTTACTGCAACACAAAATAGATTGTTTGATGTACTAAACTTAGGTGGTATTCAAACTATGACTGTGCCAGGTACAAATATAGATTACTTTGTAAGAACAACTACAGGTAAATCAATACATGGTTCAGAATCAGAATTTACTTTAACAACAGCTGCAAATAAAGTCGCTGTAATTAATAACGACAACATTGCCTTTACAGCACCTCAAATGGTTGCAAGTGAAATTAATGAGTCTGGAGATACTGCACTAGCAATTGCTGCTAATGTTGGTGGTAAATCATTCTTTACAACTTTAGAAATGACTACTACAAACACTAAACTTTCTCCAGTGTTAGATACTCAAAGAATGAGTATCTTTACAATTTCAAACAGATTAAATAGTGCTACATCAAGTAACACACCAGATTTTGTTGATGATATTACAAACACAGGAACATCATCAGCTGCTGTTTACTGTACTAAACCAGTTATTTTAGAAAATAACTCTAAGGCATTAGATATAAGATTAACTGCAAACATCAGAGCAACATCTGAAGTAGAAATGTATTATAGAGTTTCAGGACCAGATGAAGAAAGACAACTTGACGATATAAGTTGGACACCATTTAACACAGACGGAAGTCCTGATGCATCTATCACTCCTGCTGAAGATGATACTACATTTAAAGAATACAAATATTCTGCAAGTGATATACATGACTTTACATCATTCCAACTTAAAATAGTAATGAAAGGAACTAATTCATCATATCCACCAGTATTAAGAGATATGAGAGGAATTGCATTGGCTATCTAATATGAGTAAATTACAAGTTGAAGGTTTTGCAAGTTTAGTAAGAGATACAAACTCTAACGCAATTGTAAATGTAAATCGATCTGAATATGATCTTTATATGAGAAGATTTAAAGCAAGAGAAAAACAAAGTGATGTTTTAAGAGATACAGTAAAAGAAATAAATACTTTAAAGAGTGAACTATTTGAAATTAAAAAACTATTAAAAGAGGTAATTAAAAAATAATGGCCGCAAGAACAATAGCAGCAACAGATACACTTGAAACGTTTAGAACGGAGTTTAATGCTCTATCTGAAAACGACTTTGGTGATATTGGTGCATTAAATCCTAGTATTTCTGCAACATCAGTAATTGGTGCTGTAAATGAATTGTATTCATCTATTGCAGGAAGTTTATCTTTTAATATTACTGATGGTTCTACTACTGAAGCGGTTTCAAATACTCAAACAATTACTTTTGCAAGTACAGCTAATCAAATTAATGCTGTAGTTTCTGCTACAGACACAGTTACATTTTCTTTACCAAGTGATGTAATAATTACAGGCGAATTTACTGCACAAGGAACTGGTACACATTCATTAGGAACTATTCAAGTTGCTGGTAATACAATCAGTTCATCAGATACATCTTTAATTACAGTTAATGATAGTTTAACTGTAACTGGAACATTAACCGCTGACACTATAAGTAGTTCAGGAGCATCTGTATATTTTGGTTCAAAACATATAGAAACGTTAGGATACATTTATACTAAAGAAGGTTTGTATTTTGAAGGTGCTACTTCAGATAATTTTGAGATAAATTTAATAGCACAAGATCCTACAGCAGATAGAACAATAACTTTACCAAATGAAACAGGTACAATTGTAACTACAGGTAGTACAGGTGTTGTTACAGGAACAATGATTGATGTAGATACTATTGGTGAGGCAAATATGGTTAATGATGCAATTGGGCAAGATCAACTTAAAAACGTTGTTACACTACAGATTCTAAACTCATCAGGTGTAGTTGTAAAAACAATATATGGAGCAGGAGCATAAATAAATTAATGGAGATATTATGGCAGTCAGAAACCCTTTATATGAAGTAAGTGGAAATTTAAGAGAGATGTCAACTGCAATGGTTGACTCAATTATAGATCAGATAATTTATCAATATTCTTTAAATCCAAGTGTTACACTTTCAGTAGTTTCTTCAGGTGGAAGTTTAGGAACAATTACAGATACAAGAAAAGAAGCTGGTGCATATTCTACAAGCACAACTTCATTTCCAAGTGAAGCTACAACAGCTGAACCAGGAACTGTAACAGTAAGTTATTCAAAAGTAGATCAATCTACTGCAACTGTGACGCCAACAACTGATACCGGGAAAACATGGCCTGTGTATTACAACGCAAGTGGTCAAATTCAAGCAATGAGTTTACAAGATATAAAAGATACTTTTTTACATCCAGCAATAGATTTATTAACAGCTGCAACAACGACTACACAGCAGGCAGGAACTTATTTTATTTCAAGTTCTTCATCTGTTGCAGGTGCAACCGAAGTAAGTGGTTCAGCAACTGCGATATTTACAGACACACGAGCTGATACTACTTTGTACACAGCTGCAGGAATACCAGAAACATTGGATCAACCAACAACGATTACAAATTATTATTTACATAGAGTAGATGGTTCTGCACCATCTTTTACATTACCATATTATGTTAATGCATCAAATAATATTCAACAGTTTACATCTGGAACATTTAATTCTTTAGTTTCTGAATGGATTAGATATACAGCAGCTTCATCTGCTGATGGATACTCTATTAGTTATAACTTAGGAACATCTGGTTCTGGTAATACAAGAGGATCTGGTATGGGTGATACAATTTTAAATGGTTCAGGAAATTATCAAACATATCAAGTAAATGCTGATGACTATAGAGCTCAAGAGTTTCCAGATGGTACAGCTGTAACTGCAAATACATATTATTTAAGAATACTTAAATCTTAGATAAATAAGATTATATTATGAATATATTATTAACAGGCCATAAAGGCTTTATTGGAAATTCTGTATATACATACCTTCAATCAAAAGGTCATACAATTATTCCCATAGATAAACTTACAGGACATGATATTTTATCATGTGATTTTCCTCACAATATAGAAACAGTTATACATTTGGCAGGCCTGTCAAGTGTGAGAGATAGTTTAAATAATCCATCAGATTATTGGAAAACAAATGTTATAGGAAGTCAACGTATATTTGATTTCTATAAAAGGAAAAGAGTTATCTATGCTAGTTCTTCCACTGCATATGAGCCTTGGAGAAACCCATATGCAATGAGTAAATATGGTATGGAACAACTAGAGCATCCTAACAGTTTAGGTTTAAGATTTACAACTGTCTATGGAGCTAACGCTAGAAAAAATATGCTAATACCTAAGATAATTAAAAATGACATACAGTATTTAAACGTAAATCACACTAGAGATTTTGTTTATGTTGATGATGTTGTTTCTGCAATAGATGTAGTTTTAAATAATGATGTGAGGGGAGTTATTGATGTTGGAACAGGCATAGATAATAAACTTGTTGATATTGCTGAGTATTTTAAAATAGATTACGAACCTAGAATGGCTGATGAAACTGAAAGATTACATAACACTGCTGATATATCTATACTAAATAATCTTGGATGGCACGCTAAAATGAATTTATATAATTATATAGAGGAGAACAAAAATGTTAACTGAAGAATATTTAAAAAATAATTTAATAACTGCATATTTTATTGACAATGAAAGAAAAAATATAGAAATGCTTACAAGATCAGAGGATCAAAAATCTGTGTTTCCTACTATACTGCCTTTTGATGAAAATAATGAACAATATAGAATCTTAACAAAATTTATATCTTTGGAACAATTGCATGAATTAACTTATGAGAAAAATAAAAAAGAAAGAGAAGAATTTGAAAAATCTGTTTTAAAAATTGCACAAAGAGAAGGTTTAGTAATGGAATCTAATAAAGTCGATTCAAAGTTTTTTAATCTTCTTGTAAAAACTATTTTTGAAGAAAACTCCGAAGACAAAGAAGAATTGTTTACTTTAAAGATTGCTTTGTTTGAATTAGATAAAATTAAAAACTCTAAAAATACTGAATTAAAAACAAAGTTAAGAAAAGCTCAAACTATCTACGATACATTATCTGTAGCGTTTGAACTAACAAAATAGTTTTTCCACCAACCAGACCAGCCTTCGTCCATAAGATGTTTGTTTTGGTTTAAAAGACAGATACTATAATTTTTATCTTGTTGTTCATTTTCTTGTATTGAGTAACAAACTTTATCATAGGTATTATATTTTATTTCTTTGTAATAAAATTCATCACTACCTCTCCAATATTTTGTTAAGTAATAGTCTTCAGCACTTTTAAATTTATCCCATATAAATGACACATCACCAGTCCACGATACAATAGACGAATTTAAAGGTGTGTGATATTCATCTCTCCACCAAGCATTTAGTAAAGTAAAATCTTTTCTTATCAGATTTGGAACTTTATTGTATATTATAATATCTAAATCAAAATATAGATTTTCACCATCTCTAAATCTATCATACATTTGAAACTTATTAAACCAATTGCCATATAGATCGTCTTCAATAACTTCAAAACTATCATACTTTAGGCCAGAGTATTCATCTATCATGTGTTTTAGATTTCTAACGTGCCAGTTAGTATATTTTTTACCAGTTCTTACACAGATTATTCTCATTTCCAATACCTCTTTATCCATTCTTCTTTAGAGCTGTGTATGTTACTATTTGGATTAGCAAAGTGAACTATTTTTAATTTAGGATTTGGTTCATCTAAAATCATATAGTCTGTATTAAACAATTCTGAATATTTTACATTATATTGTAAGTTAGTTTTTTCGTCATTAGTATATTTACCCACCCACTCTCTAGGCATTAAGGTTATTTCTCCACGATTATATCTTATCATATCTTCAACATAATTTTGTTCTCCATAATATTTGTGATGAACAACACCTTTGTTGTAATATTTAAGTTGATAATATTCTATATTTTTTATAAATTCATTCCAAACATATTTAAAGGTTCCAGATTTAAACTTATACCAACCTCCATTAAGTGTCAGTTTAGTATTATTCCACCATTTGTTATACGATACTAGTTCATTATCAGCAACAGGCCAACCTATCATATCATCTACGTTGTTAAGTATAACTTGGTCTATATCTATTATAATTATTTCATCCTCTGGATTTTGATATGCAAATAAAGGTGAAAAAAATGCAAGTTTGTGCCAGTGTAATTTAATATCTGAATTTTTTGGTAAAGGTATTATTGTGTCTGCTTTTACATTTGGATTATCACTATAACATACAAACTCAAATGGTATAGTACTGTTTCTTTTTAAACTATTATATAATCTATCAACATAGTCTGGTGTATATTTACCTTGAAAATATACACAACATATTTTTATTTTACCTGCTTTATGATCTTTTTCTTCAGCACGATTTATACTTTTGTTTATAGGAATAGAACAAAAGTTTTTACATATATCTGAAGGATTTGTTTTTAATTCTTTAAAAAAATTTATCCATTCTTCACTATTAACAATGTCATCTATGTTTTTATTATTTTTAACTTTAAGTTTTTCTTTTAAAAGAGGTAATATTTGTTTTTGTTTATATATATCAAACTCACCATCTAACCAACAACAAGGTAATATATGACCTTTAGCCGTATAAGCTAATTCTTTTTTATGTAAACATTTAGGATAAATTTTTGTCATTTTCTTTTTGAGTTTAAATAATATTTTGGATTTTTAGGTTTATATTTGTCGTTAATTTTCCACCTACCTGAAAAAGTTAATCTAAAATGCATATTATATTTTTTAGCCATTTCTCTAGCAGTTTCTACATCATTTTCATTATAGTTAAATACAATGTATTGCCAAGATATTCGATTGCCCATACTACTTCCTAATTTCATCATTTCAAATAAATGTTCTCCATTTTGATGTATTCTATACTTAGGACTGTCTTTGGGTAATCCATCTAATCCAAAAATCCAAAGTGTTTTTTTATTTACACTAAATGCCTTTTCATACCAACTTTTTGATTTTTGTGAGGCAGCTGTATTTACAATAGAATCTATATTATTATCATTACAATATTGTAGCATTTCAATTAGTTTTGGATTAAATATAGGGTCTGATATTTGACCACAGAATTGAACACTTTTAAAGTAGTCAGCGACTTTATAAAAATCTTCAAGTGGCATATCTTGTCCTGGAACTTTCATACCTTTTTTTCTATATACTGTTCTCATACAAGATGAACACCCTAAAGTACATCTAAATGTTGAGTCAATGTTTATACCTCTATCTCTAAAATCTATCATTTATTAAATCCTTAGGATAATCAAAAAGACCAAACGCCCAATATTTTTCTAAACACCAAAAACATTTTTTACAAGGTTCAGTACCATTATTTGTTTCTTTTGGATAGCCTATACACGATTGTGTAATTGGAAATAAGTTATCCATTAAGTCGTATTCTTCATACATTTTTGCAACATCTTTTTTATCAATGTTAATAAATGGAAAATACCAATAAGTGTTGTTTTCTTTTTCATACATTGGTCCTGTTTTTTTTGTTTCTGTTTTTGTTCTATCTTCAGTTAATATGTTGAGAGATTGATTGTATAATTCTTTGTTTTTTTCAAGTTCACTTTGACTAGGAAAACTAGTTAAGGCACTAATACTTAATTCATAATTATTTGTTGAAAAATATAATTTAAGTTGTTCTTTTGTTAGTTTCTTTTTATCGTGTGTATTAATTTTAGTAATATATCTTATTACGTTATCATTGATATTGACAGACTTAAAAGTATGCCTCATAAAATTAATTATTTTATTTGTGTAAAAATCATTACCTGGTCTTCGTGTATCAATAAGTGTAAATGGTGTTATTGTTGTGTCTATTTTATTTTCATCAATGTATTTACATAATAAGTAAAACAATAACGCTGAGTCTGTGCCACCAGACAATAGTAAAAATATTTTTTTAGGAATTTTTAATACTTTAAAATTAAAATTCATTCCACATATCTCTCCAGTTAAAGTTTCTATGTTTCGATAAATCATCACAATACTGTTGCATTTTAGTATTATTAACATCTACAGGATCTAATGACAACTCACTTAATATAAATTCAAGGTCTTTGTGATTTTTGTATTTTTGTTTAACAATTTCTTTTTGTTCTTTATTTAAGTTTCTTATTGAAAGATGCTCAGGACCTCTAACTATATTAACAAACGTTGTGTGAACATTAAAGTTTTTCATATAGTAATCATATATTTCATTTAGATCAAATATATTTAATAATGAAACGGTGCAATTTAATTGATGTATTATGCTGTGTGCTTCTTTTATGTTTGATTCAAATTTTAATCTATCTATTGGATATCTTATCCAATCTAACTTTTTACCATAATGATCACAAGAAACACCTAGTTTTATATTTTCAAATTTATCAGTATAATCAAATATAGATTTATCTTTATATCGCAATTCAGTTAAATTTGTATCATATGATAACTTTATATGTTTAGCGTGTTCTTTTGGTATTAAGTCTAAAAATTCCCAATGTTTAGGAAGTTGTAGTGGCTCACCACCAGTAATATTCATATAAGAAACTAAATGTATGTTGTCTAATATATCTTTTGTTATATCATTCCATTGTTTGTGTTTTACAGACTTAAATGGATCTCCCCATATACCTTTTTCACCATAGATTCGTTTTAGTTCATTTCTTCTTGTTGATGAATTATAAGGATGACACATATAACAACCAAGATTACAATAAGAGCCGTGTATTCTTAATTTAAGGCCTATATTTTTTGCCTCAACATCAACACCATACTTGTTGAGATATTTACCATTTCTATATGACACACCTGTATTTTCTTCAAGTTTATAACAAGTTTCACAGGCTTTTATTTTTTCTCCTATTAACATTTTGTTTCTTATTTCTTCCATTTCAGTTGAATTAAAAAATTCAAAAGGTGTAGTATTTTGAGCGATAAATTTTTTTAGTTCATTTGTTCGTTTTGCGTGACAACATAATTTATAAAATCCAGTATTATCTGAATATATTTCTTTAAAAGGCATAGCACAATATGACTTATTTTTTTCGTAAAATTCTTTAATAAAAGATTTTGACATTTTAAGACCCACAATACCTTACACATTGTGGCACAGGATTTTTACTAGTCCAACTTTCTGGTAATTCTTTTTTAAACCAGTCGTTTTTTATAATATCTAATAAGTTGTTATGAAAAACATTATGACTTTTTTTATATTGATTGTAATGTTGAATAATAGGGTGTCTTATTAAATCGTTTGTTGCGTTAGTTGTTGCATTAAAAAAATGAGTGTTAGCAAAATAACAACAAGGTAAAACTTGGCCGTCTGGATTTACTAATATTCTGTTGTCATTTTCCCATTTACATGTAATTTTTTTTAATATTTTAGGTGTGTTGTCCTGCCTTCTTGTTGTTGTAACTTTTAATTTATAACTATCTGATAAGTTTTTACTTTCAACGATCATTGTATTTTGAGGTATCTTACTAATTGCCTTTTCAAGTATTTGTTCTTTTCCTTTGCTATCCACAAACGCATAGTGTTTATTTTGATAAAATCTATCTGTGTAAATGTGTTGATGCCATTTTGATCCATTATCATAACAAAGTTGTTCTATATCTTTAAGGTAAGGTTCATTGTGTTTAAAGATAAGTGTTTGTGTTCTTACACCAGCTTTCGTGTTTGCTAATATTTGCATATTATTAAGTATTTTATTTAAAAAAGTTTTTTGTCTATAAAGTTCGTGCATCTCTTGGTTAATACCTTCTACCGCAAAATAAACATATAAATTTTTACCTCCTATCACACCTAGATCCCACCAAAAATCAGTATCTCTTAAAGAGCCATTTGTGTGAATACTTAACTCTACATTTTTATCTACTTCTCTCACATATTTTATAATATTTAAAAAATCTTTATTAATAATAGGATCACCCCACGTGCCACAAATTGTTAATTTTCTAGCAGCTTTGATAACATTTTCAGGATATGCTTTTTTAAATTGTTCTAAAGACCAATCTATTGTTGGTAACCAGTCAGCTGTTTTACACTTATTTTTAGGGTTTGTTCTATGACACATAGGACAACCAGCATTACAGTTGGTTGTTATATCAACAAATATGTCTAAATTGTATGGATCAAGTTGCATTAAAATAACTTTCAAATTTTTTGTTTATAAAATGTAACATATTAGCATCAGATATATCATCATTTTTTAATAACATATCATGCCAGGTTTTAGGTAGATCAAACCAATCTATATTATTTTTTTCCAAAAGATATGTAAAAAATGTTTCGTTATTAGGTTCATACATAGAACTAATAGTATTTCCAAAATATTCTTCAGATTTTGCTTTGTTTAAAAGATTAATTAAATTATCTAAATTCTTCATAAGTTGCACTTGTTTTAATATTTTACTACTTGCACATATTATACCTGTGTTAATAACATCATAGGTTACATTGTAATTTTCATTTGTAAAAAACATAGATTGTTTTGCTAAAGCTTTTATGTACATACTATACTTATCAAAATGAACGTTGATTATATCATCGTGGTTTTCTTTTTCAAGTCTTTTAGTTAAAGCGTCTTCAGACCACGTATTTTGAACTGTTGAATATACCGAGCGAACATTTATTTTATTCATATTAAATTGTTCAAAAAAAGATTGATTAGTATTTGGTATAACATCAAAATCTAAATATAAAATATTGTCATATTTGTCAAAAAGATTTTCATATAAAAAGTGTTTGTAAAAGTTTAATGTATCGAACTCATACAAATCATATCTACCTTTAAACTTATCATAAACCTCATCTTGGCCAAACATAACAAAGTCAGCATTGCACTTTTTAGCATAATCTTTTTTGATATTTACTAATTCAGTATAATAGGTTTTTAGTTTATTTTTAGTGTTTGTATGTTTTGAATTATTAGGCTCAATGTCAATATAAAAACTATAAATCACATTTTTCATAAAATCTCCATATATATTCAAAACGTTTATTAATAACGTGTATTAGTTTAGTATCTTTAGGTATATAATATTCTAAATCATAAAAATTATGCCACTTATTATCTAACCATTGCACGTTTACGTTGTTTGATTTTAATTTATAACTAAACACGGTTTCATTGTCGTAACCAAATATATCAACAATATTTTTTGGAAATAAGTCGTAACTTTTATCATCTCTTAATTTACTCATCAAATCTAAATCTTCTCTAAAATTTTTAAAATAACTTAATTGATTTAAGTGCTCTTTGTTAATTCCAATTATGCCTGTATTGATCACATCATTTACAGGACTGTGACCTGTTTCTATTAACATAGCCTGAGCGTTAAAGTATTTTGCTGTTGGACTTCTTACACTTTGATTTTTTATTTCGTGTATTTTTCTGTTTTTTTTATTTACCGATTTATTGTTATTTAAAACACATATTCCTTTTGTTAGATCCCAAACATCAAAAAAGGACTCTTTTGTAACTGGCACAACATCAAAATCTAGGTATAATATCTCATCATATTCTTTAGCCAATTCATATAGTAGATGTATTTTATAAAAATTTACTATATTATAAGTTGTTATTTCTGGATAATTTTCTTTAAAAAACTTGTAATACTTTTTATACTGATCATCCCACTCATACATTTTAAAATCAACATTAATATTTTTAGAGTATTGTTTTTTTACCTCTAAAAGTTTATGATAATGTTTTTTAAATAATTCTTTTGTTCTATTTGTTTTAGAGATGTTATCCCACATAAATGGTGGTTGATAATCTAACTCATCATCTGGTATATCAATATATAAACTGTAAATCACTCTTTTCATCTTGTATATATATTTAGTATGATAAATTATAGTGATGTTTTAAATACTATTGATAGGTTTACTAAAGATGAATTGACAAAAAGTATAATCAATAGTGTTAATGAAAATCAAATTAAAAGTAAGACTTGGTTAATAGACAAATTAAAACCTCATTTAGAGATGTTTGATAATCCTAAAATCTGTGTGGCAGCAGGTTGGTATGGCCTATCGGCACAGTTATTATCAACATATACCACAGAAAAAGTAATATCTTTTGATATTGATCCAATGTGTAAAAAAATAGGCAAACAAATGTTTTCAAATGTAAAATTTAAAACAGATGATATATCAAATTTTGATATTTCTGATTTTGACGTTATTGTTTGTACATCTTGCGAACATATATCCGATGAAGTATTAAATAATTTTATTAAAAAAAAGAAAACAGCTTCTTTAATGGTGTTGCAAAGTAATAACTATTTTGATGTAAAAGAACATATAAATTGTAAAAATTCTATTAAAGAATTTAAAGAGTCTGTAAATTTAAACGTTTTAGATGAGTATATAATGCCATTAAATAAATTTGATAGATATATGATAATAGGAACATAAATATTGATATGAGTTACATTGAATATTTATATACTAAATATAAATATGAAATTTTATATAACTGGCACTCGTAGAGGCCTTGGTAAAGTATTGAGTGAAAAATATGATACAGTTGATGACTTAAATACTTGTGATATATTCATTAATTGTAAACACGATGGTTTTCAACAAGTAGAATTGCTTTACAAAGCTGCAAAACTTCATAAAAAGATAATCAATATAGGGTCTGCAGGAAGTGATTGGATAAAAGGTCACAAAGAAATGTATAGATATGGTATTGAAAAGAAAACATTAAGAGATGTAAATGAACAACTTTATTATGAAGGTGTTGATACTTGTATAATTAATTTTGGTTATTTTGACTCACCAAGAAGCGCTAAAATAGATACTAAAAAAATGTCTATTGATTATTGTATTTCAATTATAGATTGGGTGTTAAATCAACCACATAGAGTCAAAGAAATAACTGTATGCCCTTAGATATAGAAAAAATAAAAAGTGAACTAAAGTTATTACCTAAGTTTGATGAACAAATTTGTCTTCAAGGTACTAAAGATAATTTAGATCCATTTTGGGGTGTGGGTAAATGGAATGAAAAATATGAAATGGGATATAAAGAAACAGATTTTAGCACATTTATTTTTGATCTGCCTTATATTAACAGTATTTTATCAGATTTAAAAATGTATCGTACAAGAGTTATGAATTTAAAACCAAAAACATGTTATACATATCACAAAGATTTATCAAAAAGAATACACATACCCATCGAAACAAATAAAGATTGTTTTGTAATATTAGATAAAGAAGTAAAACACTATCCAGCAGATGGTAATTACTATGTAGTAGATACCACTAAATATCATACAGCTGTAAATGCATCTATACAATATAGAATACATATAGTAGGAGTTATATAAATAGTCTTATGAGTTATATATTTAAAAACATTTATCAAAAACCAAATGAAGGTATTGAAATTAACTTTTGGAACAATGACATATTAACCTTAATTGATAGTTATTTTGATCAAGGTAAGATAACACAAAAACCTGTTAAAACTGTTGATGGTTTAGTAGAAACTTGGACAACAGTTTTTGTAGATCAAGCTGCCTATCAGGAATTTGTAAATGAACCAGTTAATACACAAAACGGTCAAAATTTAGAAAACTTTTGTTCTGAAAATTTAGTATCTTATAGTTTAGAAAGTGAATAGAATATTATGGATTGGTTATTTGCTATTTTTATAGGTGTCATTTGGTCTGAAATAATTTCACACTTAGGTGCCAGTATTTTATTACATAGGCATTATTGTCATAATCAGTTTAAAGTTCCTGTATGGTTTGAAGTGTTAGGTCTTTCAATGCTAATGATTGCGTGTATAAGAACACCTATTGGTTGGATTGCGAGCCATCGTATGCATCACAAACATTCAGATGGTCCAGAAGACCCTCATACATCAAAGTATGTAGGTTTTTGGAAAGTTTTATTTACAACATGGGATATAAAAAATATACCAAGCAAGTATGCTAGAGATTTATATAATAATCCTAGATTAGTATTTTGTCACAAATATTGGTTACATATTTTAATTTCAGTAAATATAATTAGTTTTTTAATTAGTCCATACTTTTGGATAGCATTCTGTGCTGTACCATTTGTATTTGCTAAAATAGGATTTGGTTTATTAAATACAGTAGGTCATAGAACACCAGGTGGTGCAAATGTGCCATGGTTAAACTTTTTTATTGCAGGTGAAGGTTATCATAGAAATCACCATGACAATTTTAAAAGAATACGATTACACAAATACGATACAGGTGGTTGGTTAGCAGAGAAGTTATTTAAGTAATATATATTATATTGATTTTTAAATTATGAATACAACAGCAGTATCTTTTAGTTATAGTGAAAGCTCTATGAGTTATAGAGGTCTATTATTAATGGACCACTACATCAAATTTTCAAACATCATTAAATTAGATTTACCTATTTGCAATTCAAATAGACCAG
>Ga0222715_10002271_pt1 | contig 17727 bp, 25 predicted proteins | sample C33_9DmetaG_FD_165056 | JGI IMG/M metagenome (GOLD analysis project Ga0222715, IMG submission 165056) | Estuarine water microbial communities from San Francisco Bay, California, United States - C33_9D | ecosystem: Environmental > Aquatic > Marine > Unclassified | place: USA: California... | reverse complement strand
CCCTCCTATATAGTTACAAAAAAAGGAGAACTAAATCTCCCTTGCTCTTTATTTAGAAAGATGTTATAATATAGAGTAAGATATACCGAAATTTTGATTGATTTTAAGGATATATACATAGTTAATAGTTATATTAGTATATCTAAGATGTTTTAGAAAGGCGTAAATACAAGATACCATTGAGAGTTAGAGTTATGAAACTAAGAACAAGATCAATATTACAAGAATTAAACAGCATTGCCGAAGTCCGTAACAAAGAAGAACTTATGGAAAGCCGTGCCACTAATATTATCAACTCAGCTATTAATCTAATAGAGAGCTTACACAAGCACTACGATGAGGAAACAGCAGGAGAACTAGAGCGACGTTTCATTAATTCTATAAAAGGTTCAGACTCTGCCAAATTTACCAGAGGCATCAGAAAACTAGTAGAAGCCAGAAAGATCAACAGACACCTAGACGAAAGCAACAAGAATGAAGACTAATTTGAGCGAAGGCGGAAACGTCTTTAAAGACAAAGATAAGAATCCACTTACACAGCGTATCGCTACCAGTGATGTTCCAGAGACTATAGCGTGGATAGAAAAAGCCACAGGACTAGACTTCACCGCAGAAAAAGGTGAAGATGGAAAGCCTGCAAAATGGTTAGGTACCACAGGTAGGAAAGAAGATCCAGATGGCACGTTTGAAAAGAACTCCTCGGGTGACTTAGATTTATCAGTGGATGCTAACGAAATGTCCAAAGCAGAGTTCGCTGAAAAGATGACAGCACAGTTTGGGGCAGAGAATGTCAAACTGTCAGGCGACAACGTGCATCTCAAGACTCCAATCAAAGGCGATCCCGAAAACGGTTTCGTGCAAGCGGACTTCATGTTCACTACCAATCCTAAGTTCCAACAGGGTTCTATGATAGGTGGGCAAGGTACATACCGTGGAGAGCATAGACACATCGTGCTAAGTTCAATCGCTAGAGCTAGAGGTATGAAGTATAGTCCTAAAGCAGGATTGCTAGATGCAGAAACCGATGACGTTATTTCAGATGATTGGAATGTTATCGCTAAAGAACTGCTAGGACAGACAGCTACAGTCAAAGACATACAATCAGTGGATAACATCCTACAATACATAATGAAACTGCCTAACTATGAAGAACTAGTAGCACAGGCTAGAGAAACACTAGACAAGTATGGTGTAGAATTACCTAAGAAGAAAGCAGTAGAAGTATTTGAACCAGGCTCCACTCCTTGGATGCGACAAATGATTAATAGGATATCATGAGAGCATTTGAATTTCTAACAGAAGAAAAGAAAGTAGGCAGAGAGTTCCAGCATCTAGAAGATTTGGTATTCACTGAACCTAAAGGTGCCCTTAGAGCTATAGAAGTATTACGTTCGTTGTCACAGGATGCTCGTGATATATCAGTCAAGTGGGATGGCAACCCTACAGTGTATTGGGGCAGAGATGAAGACGGTACATTCAGACTAGTCGGCAAGAACAATTGGGGTCGTGAGGAAGGCAAATCAAGCTCACCACAAGAACTACAGCAGTTCATAATGAGCCGTGGCAAAGGCGAGGACTGGCGTGAGAAGTTCGCACAGGATATGGCTGGCCTATGGGATATATTTGAAAAGGCAACACCAGATTCATTCCGTGGTTACATCTATGGTGACTTGTTGTTCCATCCTGGCAAACCATATGACAGCAGTGACGGCAAGATTCACTTCACACCTAACCAAACCACCTATCATGTCAAAGCAACAAGCTCGATAGGACAGCGTATAGGTAAAAGTAAAATAGCAGTAGCCGCACACGCACAGTACGGGTACTTTGGTGACAAGAGTGGCGAACCCATAGAAGATGTCAAACAGTTTAATAATACCAATGACCTAGTTGTAGTTGGACAGACTTATGTAAGCCAACAACCTGCGGTGGATGCTGACAATATAGATGTCATCGCTAAGTTATCTAACCAAAGCCAAGCAGAAATAGATAAATTCTTAGCACCTGTACAAGGGTTAAGCGATATGCGTAACATCATCTATACCTATGTGAATCAACAGAGCCGTGCTAAAAATCTAGAAGCATTAGACATAGAATCGTTTATGGAATGGTTGCTACAATCTAAAGTATCTGAAAACAAACAGGCAAAGATACGTGATATGGTGCAGGCTAATCCTAAAACAGTTGCGAATATGTTCGCATTAGTGCGAGAACTAATGAAAGCCAAGGATGAAGTGATCCGTGAGCTGGATCAAGCAGAAGCAGATGTTACTGCTACCACTGGCGGTAAACCAGGTGGTGAAGGGTATGTCAAGATGAAGGACCGAGTTAAACTAGTTCCACGAGATCGCTGGACACCATTCCGCTCAGAATAATCCAAAAATAGTATCTATAACCAAAAAACTTTCCAAAAAGACTAAATATTATGCCGGTCCCGGAGCGGGACTATAATTTTTAAGGAGAACTTATCATGGCAGATTTATACGCATCAATCGGCGGTAACGCAAAAAAAGTTACTGAAGACAAACACAATCTTGGTACACCTCAGTTAACATTCTTAACAGTGGCAGGTACATTATCAGCATCAGCAGTTGACTTAGGTTCAGCGGCTTTCTTAAACGCTATCGCACAAGGCGTTCAAGGTTTTGCTGAAGTATATGGCGTAGGTGAAGTTGACGGTTCATCACCATATGACGTAGTATTCATGGTTAATGCTAACACATTAAACAAATGGGATACAACAACAAACGCTAACGCTAACTTCTCAAGAATGGAAGCGGCTATCTTAGCGGCAGTTAATGGTGTTACAGCGGCTACTGTTGACGCAGTTGCAGTTACAGAAACAACAGGTTTCACAGGTAACGCATTAGCATAATTACTTAGGTAATATTAAAAATCAAGGGCGGTTAAGAAATTTTCCGCCCTTTTTTTATCTGCGTAAATAATATCACTTATGCAGACTTATGAAATAATCACATTAGTAGATATCACAAGATCTAACGCTAGCCGTTCTGAGACTGATCCTATACTCAAAGGACAGCAGGCTAACTTCAACACCTTGGTACAGTCTATAGGTATGCGAGCAAACATAGAATGGAAGATCGATCCTAGATGGTTAGATGAACTGTTGCCCATAGAAGGCAGAGGCAAAATCAAACATTGGAGATGGCAGTTTGAGTGTGAGCGTGACGATGTCTTCAATGATGGAAAGGATCCTGTAGGGCTGTTGCTAGATGATCTTAATAATGTTCCAATAATAGAACTGCTTACAGAAGTATATGACCTCACTCCCCCAGCATTTATCACCAAGGGCGAACGACCCAACACTTGGGTCACATTAATAGCATAATTTATTTTTTTTCTACTCGAGATTAAATATTTGTATGGAAAAGAAATTAAAATGGCAGTGTGTTATGGTAGGAGCCGTTCTCTTTATGGTAACAGGTTTCTTCCTTTCATTATGGGCATTAGATACAGGCTATACAGAGATGGTTTATATAGGCTTAGCGATAATAGGAATAGTATGTGTCAGTTGGTGGTTTTGGGTTATGATAGTGATAAAAACTATTATGAACAGCACAGAAAAAACCACTAGTAATATTATACATTTACGAGATGAATTAATTAAAATAAAAGACATTGTAAGGTCCGTAATTACTGGCAAAAAAGATAAATAATATTATCAGGCAAACACAATTAGGCATCTAAAAAACACATTAAGGCCAACGCAGAGTTTACTTAATTGCCCCAGAGCGGGGAGTTTACGGAGAAAATTAGATGGCTACAGCGAAGCCCAGTAACATCGAAAAAGAAAGTCTTGAAGCACACGTGGAGATTTGCGCAGTCCGCTATCAACAGTTGGACAACCGCCTCACAAACCTAGAAAACAAAGTAGAAGACATCCACGAAGATATCGTTCAAGGACAAAAAAGCCTAACTAAAGTGATAATTGGTACAGCAGGTACCGTGATAGCAGGTGTTTTATCTGTGGTAGTTACGATCCTAATTAAGATGGGATAACTACTCAGTTAATTAAATAAAAGGACTACAAGGTCCTTTTTTTATGAGTGAAATATCTAAACGCCTAGAACAGTTCGTTACTAGCACACAAAAGAAATTAAATCTAATAATGCCTGTAAAAACGGCAGAAGGAATCCTAGTAGGCAATGTTTTGATTAGATCAGAAGATAATTTTAAACATCTAGAGCAGGATGGCATAATGGTTTATGACTACATATTCCTTAATGCTGTAGCTATTAAATTAGCCAATGTATTAGCAACACGGGGAGATATAGGATACTGCAATAAATTATATAAATTAGATCAAGATTATGGTAAATGGTATGTAGATAGCCAACAACTGCGTGCCAGGTATCAACAGGCGTTAAATAATAATGATGAAGATAAAGCATCTATGTTCTACGCTAGGTATGATCAGAGCAGAGAACGTATGATTTTAGCCAAACAGACGGCATCTGAATTGGCTGGAATTGAATAAATATAATATAAATTTTAAAACTGGATAGGAACTATGAAAACAACTGATATCTTTTCCGTGGATCGCTCAGCTAAACGTTTGAACGAATCATTAGGCAAGACTTTTGGTAAGAAGTTAAACTTAGAAGCGTTTGACCTACCTAAGTTAGAAGACGCTAGAAACAAACTAAGAACACAAATAAGCCAAACACGCAATCAGTCAGGCTTCAACGAGAATCTAGAAAGTGATGCTTTCACAAAGGCACAATGGATGCTTGATGCTATCAATGCTGAAATCGCAGATCGTGAATCGACAGTTGAAATTCCTACAGAAGAAGGATTTGATCCAGATTCATACGAGCAAGAGATAGAATATGAGTTTGCTGGTGATGACGGCGAACCTGGTTATGGTCACATCCAATACACTGTCCTAGTAGATAAAGAACAGAATAAAGTTATGGTAGATCCTAAATCATTAAAAGCGACATGCAATGGTGATGGTAACAACAAATTAAACGACGAGTGGTGTACTGATATGGTACAACCAGGCGGTTCAGAACACGAAGAAGCACTACAAGCGGCACAAGAAGAAGCAGAAGATGAATGGAATTCTAGAGACGCAGATGTGCCAATGGAATCAATCCAAGGAGAAGAGATGACTAAAGTTACAGAAGGTGAAGTACAACAGGCCAGTGCTATCGTTACTGCTAAAACAATGGTGGATACGATCGGACGTTGGATCCAAGATTTATCAGACATGGAAAACGAAACACTGTTACAGTTAGGTGATTCAATCCGTGATGAGATGGGTGCAGAGCAATCAAAAGCGTTTGTTTCATCATCTGCTCCAGCTATCCAACAAGCATTAGAAAATCTAAAACAAACACGTGAAACACTAGCAACTAATGTTCGCACATTAACTGGCGAAGAAGCACCAACAGATATGCTAGGCGCTGAACCAGAAGCCGAAGTTGATGCTGTAGAACCAGATGCTATGAATGCTGAACCAGAAGAACCAGTAGGTGAGCCAGCAGACGAATTTGATGCCGCTGAGCCAGCAGTTGGTCCTAACACAGATGGCAGAGAAAAACGTGAATCGATCGAGAGAGACGGTAACTTACTAAAAATCCTCGCAGGCTAATATGAAACTAAGAGACATCGCACACGAAGATAAATTCTTTGATATCAGTGAAATAGGTGCTATGCCTACAATGGCGGCAACAACAGCACCTACTTTAGCCCCAGGTGGCACAGCAGATCCTCAAGCGGCGGCTAAAGCACAAGCGATGGCAGTCAAACAGATGCAGGATCGTAAAAAACAAGTCCAAGACGCAATCAAACAAAAACAAGCAGAAATAGTTGATCTACAAAGAGAACTAGCAGAACTACGATGAGACTAAAAGAATTTTCAGGCGCACACGAGCTTGATAGATTTATTGTTGTATTAAAAAATCTGATAGGTCGTGCCGCGAGCAAACGAGAACCAGCAAATTTCAATTGGAATGCCTTACAGACATTGATACAGAATCTAGGCATCGATTTCCAAGCGGACTATGACACATTCAAAGCCATGTATGATGCTAACCCAGCTCTACAAGGTATGGTCAAGAACTTCAACGACAAAGGTATCGAGCTCGATGTGCCGGGTGTAGGTGACGATGAGCAGGCACCTGACGAGAAGAGCCAAGACGCTGTCGATAAGATAGCCGCCCAAAACGCAGAAAAAAATCTATAATCACTATTGACTTAACGTAACTATCGTAGTAATATATACGTTATGGCTGATAAAAATTACACACCACCACCGTTCATCGAACGCTTCCAATATAAAAACTGTGAGCAGGTAAATGATCCTGTAACACGCAAACGAGTCTATGTCACTCCAGACGGAGAGAAACTTCCAAGCGTAACGACTATCCTTAGCAGTACCAAAGACATGACGCATCTAAATGAATGGAAGAAACGTGTAGGTGAAGACAATGCTAAACGCATTACCACAGAAGCCGCAGGTGTTGGTACAGCCATGCACAGCAATCTAGAGAGATTTATCGCAGGACTACAACGTCAACCAGGTAGCAATCCAGTACATGTACAGGCTAATCAGATGGCAGATGTTATCATAGAGAATGGATTGAACAAAGTCAATGAAGTGTGGGGTATGGAACAAGCACTATACTTTCCAGGACTATATTCAGGAACCACTGACCTCGTAGGAGTCTATGATGGCGAGCCTGCTGTAATGGACTATAAACAAACTAATAAACCTAAAAAAGCAGAATGGGTGGAGGATTACTATCTACAACTAACTGCTTACATCATGGCGCACAATGAAGTATATGGCACAGACATTAAACGTGGTGTTATATTCATGTGTAGCAGAGATTTCCAATATCAGCAGTTCGAAGTAACGCCTGATACGTTCAACAAGTATCAAGACATGTGGTTAGGCAAAATCGAAGAGTATCTCAACGCTAATACTTGATAAATACTCTATAGAACATTAACATAGAGGATACTATCGTGGCGGTTGTCCAAATCTCGAAGATACAGGTACGTAGAGGCCAAAAGAATTCAAACAGTGGAGTACCACAACTTAGTTCAGCAGAATTTGCCTGGGCTGTCGATACACAAGAACTTTACATAGGTAATGGATCAGTTCAAGAGGGAGCTCCATACGTAGGTAACACTAAAATCCTCACAGAGCATGATAATATATTAGATCTAGCAACTAGCTATCAGTTTGCATCTAATGACACTTCAATAACACTAAGCGTACCTAGAAGCCTTCAAGCAAAAGCAGATGAATATGTTTCTGTGTTAGACTTTGGTGCTGTAGGTGATGGTTCTACAGATAACGTTTCAGCATTTGAAACAGCGTTTGAGCAATTATTTAGAAATGCTAACGAAGATTATAAAAAAGTGCTAATGGTACCAAACGGTGATTATCTCTTTTCAAGTGATCTAGAAATTCCAAGCGGTGTTATACTGAGAGGTGAAACCCAATTAGGTGCTAAATTAATTATTAATAATAGAAACATACAGTTCGTTACTTCTACTGGTGCATCTTTTGCTCTTTTTGATAGTAGCAATCGTCCAACTAATATTGAAATATCAAATTTAACCATTCAACGTACAACTGGACAAGTGGTATTATCTGGTGTGGCAAACAGTTTGATTAAAAATGTTAAATTTCTAGGTGAGTATGAATTAGGTGACAGTGTAACATCTATTGATACAGAAGCACCGGCAGTATTCTGGTTAAACAATTTAATCGGTACAAGAGTACAAGATGTTACGTTTGATTCTTGTGTATTTGAAAGCAATTCTTTGTCAGTTAAATGTAGCCAATCAACTGCATTTGATTCCAATGTATATTTTAAAAATTGTGATTTCTTTATTAATCACACAGGAATATACGTAAGCGGAGTAGTAGGGCAAGGAAATAAATGGATCATTAATGATTGTAACTTTGAAGAAATTGCAAGACAGGCTTTTAAATCATCTAACGGTAAAGGGACAAAAATACAAAGATGTAAATTTGAAAACGTAGGTAACGATACCAACGACGCTTCGAGTCCAGTTGAACCAATGGTGTATTTTGGAGAAAAAACAGGTAACTTAGTATTAAATTCTATTAGTAACAGGCAACAAGAAGCAGGAATAACAACGTCTAATTTAACTCCAGCGGTTAATGAAGTATGGAATGGAGATAAAGTAAGTTTTATCGATAGAAATATTGCAACACTTTTTATATCAGACAGTTTTAGACCTCTATCTGTATTTTCAGCGTTCAACAAATATATCTATGTAGATTATTTTATGACTTTAGGTTCTTATTCTAGAGTAGGAACTTTGATTATAACATTAGGTGATGATATTACTGAACTATCCATTGCAGATAATTATTCTTATTCATCTCCAGGAGGATCATCTCCAGGCACGGCTTTAATGACAAATTTTGAGTTTACAGCAGAACTTAAAGACAATGATGACAATACTGGAGACTCTGCACTAGCACCTGATACTGTGTTATTGTCCTACAAAAATCCATTACCAGGAGCTCAAGGAACAATATCATTCGATGTTTCCTACGGTGTTTGATAAACACGATACAGATAGGATAGCTGAATGGAAGCACTTTCGAGATTATCTCGAACAGAGTCCTACTCCTTACGAAGATGTCGCTAACCTCTGGGGAAGGGCACCTTTCGTAGAAAACTACCTGGATCATAGACATCCAGAAACTTGGCCAGATCCCTGGCACATTTTGGTTGATAACAGGCTAGATAATCTTGCAATCTGTCTAGGAATGTTATATACTTTTAAACTAACAGAGAGATTTAAAGATACGATGTGTGAGATCTTTAGATTACAAGATCCTCGTGATCATACTCCTATTAATATATTAGTAGTTAATGAACATGTACTTAATTGGAATCCAAGAGAATTGGTCAGTAAATCCGTTCTAAATGGCTTGGAAATCAATAGGATATGGTCAAAATAATCGATCTGGTAAATACCAGACTAAACAATAAAACAAGAAAGAGGCATAGATGTCAGACATTACAGTGATTAAAAGGAGTGGCAAAGAAGAGCCACTAGACGTTGGGAAATGGCAAGCGCAGGTCGCTAAAGTCTGCCAAGGTATAGCAGATGTCAGTCAATCGATGATTGAAATCAAAGCACAACTACATTTTTATGATAAGATCACTACACAAGAAATAGACGGCATTACTCTACGTGCTATCGTTGATTTGATCGATGTTGAATCAAATCCAGAAACAGGACACACTAACTATCAGTATGTTGCAGGCAAGCAACGACTTTCAATGTTGAGAAAAGACGTATATGGTTCATATCAACCGCCCCGCCTCTACGACATCATTAAGAAAAATGTCGCGACAGGATTATACACACCTGAGCTGTTAGAATGGTATAGTGAAGAAGAATGGGACAAGATGGAAAAGATCATCGACCATGAGAAAGATGAAAAATATTCGTATGCGGCCATTGAACAACTTATAGAAAAATATCTAGTCAAGAATAGAAGCACTAGAGAAATTTATGAAACGCCTCAGGTGAGATATATCGTAGCGGCGGCTACTGTGTTTCATAAAGAAGAACCACAGACAGTCCGCATGAAAATGATCAAAGAATATTACCAGTGTGCTAGTGATGGATTATTCACATTAGCGACTCCTGTACTAGCAGGATTAGGTACACCAACAAAACAGTTTTCGTCATGTGTTCTTATCCGTTCAGACGATGACTTAGATTCGATCTTCGCATCAGGTGAGATGATGGCCAAGTATGCTAGTAAGCGTGCTGGTATCGGATTAGAGATTGGTAGACTGCGTCCATTAGGATCACCTATCCGTGGTGGAGAAATCATGCATACAGGTATGATCCCATTCTTGAAAAAATGGTTTGGTGATTTACGTTCATGTAGCCAAGGCGGTATCCGTAATGCATCGGCGACTGTATTCTATCCTATATGGCATCATCAGTTTGATGATTTAATTGTATTGAAAAACAATCAAGGTACTGAAGAGACTCGTGTGAGACATATGGACTATGGTGTAGTTCTTAATGCTTTCTTCTGGAGAAGATTTAAAAACAAAGAACACATCACATTTTTCGATCCTAATGAAGTTCCAGACTTATATGAAGCGTTCTATAAAAATACAGAACTGTTCGAAGAACTATATGAGAAGTATGAACGCAAACCGGGATTACGCAAAAAAGTTATTTCAGCAGAAGAAGTATTCAAGAGCGGTATTTTAAAAGAACGTACAGACACAGGACGTATCTATCTCGTGTTCATCGATAATGTAATGAACCAAGGACCTTTCGATCCAGAATACCATACAGTTTATCAAAGCAACCTCTGTTGTGAGATCTTATTACCAACACGTCCATTTAAGAGACTCGACGATGCGGAAGGACGCATAGCGTTATGTACACTGGGATCAATCAATTGGGGTGCTTTCCGTAATCCAGAAGATATGGGCAGAGCCTGTCGTATCTTACAGAGATCATTGTGTAACATCTTAGACTACCAAGATTTCTTATCGATACAGAGTAAATTATCTAATGATGAGATATCACCATTAGGCATTGGTGTTACTAACTTAGCCTATTGGCACGCTAAACGTAGCCTACAATATGGCGAAGCAGAATCACTAGCTGAAGTTAAAACTTGGATGGAGCATCAAGCATACTTCTTAACAGAAGCCACGGTTGAGCTGGCCAAAGAACGAGGACGCTGTATCGACTCAGATAAGACTTGGTATGGACAGGGAGTATTTCCTTGGGAAAGAAGAAACAAAGGTGTTGATAGTTTAACGTCATTCAAACCCAGCAAAGAACTAGATTGGGAAAAACTCCGCAAGGACATGAAAGACTACGGTGTGCGTAATGCTACACTGATGGCTATTGCTCCTGTAGAATCCAGTTCAGTGGTTATCGATAGCACTAATGGTATTGAAATGCCTATGAGTTTAATCACAGTTAAGGAAAGTAAGGCAGGATCATTCACACAAGTAGCACCGGAATATCAACGCTTAAAGAATAAATATCAACTCATGTGGGAACAAAAGGATTGCCAAGGTTACTTAAAAACCGCGGCGGTGTTAGCGGCTTATGTGGATCAAAGTATTTCAACAAATACTTTCTACAATCCAGCACACTTTGAAGGTAACAAAGTTCCTACTACGTTAATCGCTACAAACTTGATGCAGGCACATAAATGGGGAATAAAAACTTTCTATTACAGCCTAATCAATAAAGCAGGCAGTAAAGGTACAGACGAAGAGGAACCAACGGTGTTAGAACCAATCGACTTTGATGATGAAGGCGATTGCGAATCATGTAAATTATAGGAGCTGAAATGAGCAAAGAACAATACGATTTAAAAAAGAAAACTGATTATCTAAAAAGAAAGATGTTCCTCGACCCACAAGGTCCTGTAACCATACAGAGATTCGAAGAAGTAAAGTATCCCAAGATACAAAAGATTGAACAGACAGCACGTGGATTCTTTTGGGTGCCTGAAGAAGTATCATTATCTAAAGACTCTAATGATTTTAAAGATTCTAGTGATGCTGTGAAACACATCTTTACTTCAAACTTGTTAAGACAGACAGCATTAGATAGCCTACAAGGTAGAGGACCAGCACAGGTATTTACTCCCGTAGTTGGCTTACCAGAACTAGAAGCATTGATGTACAACTGGAGTTTCTTTGAAACAAACATCCACAGCCGTTCATACAGCCACATCATCCGTAACATCTACAATGTGCCTAAAGAAGTATTCAATACTATCCATGACACTAACGAAATCGTGGATATGGCAAGTTCGGTTGGAAACTACTATGATGCTCTACATGTTATCAACTGTAAGAAAGAACTAGGACACAAGATAGATGAGATGGATCATATCAAAGCGATATGGTTAGCACTGAATGCATCATACGCATTAGAAGCTTTACGATTCATGGTATCATTCGCTACATCATTAGCTATGGTAGAGAACAAAATCTTTATCGGCAACGGTAACATTATATCTTTAATTTTACAAGACGAATTACTACATAAAGAATGGACAGCTTGGATGATCAATCAAGTAGTCAAAGACGATGATAGATTTGCCCAGGTAGCTAAAGAGTGTGAACACGAAGTCTATAAAATGTATCTAGACGTTATTCGTGAAGAAAAAGAATGGGCTGATTATCTATTCAAGAAAGGTCCTGTTATCGGACTTAATGCTAATATCTTGAAAGACTTTGTAGATTATACTGCATTGACATCATTGAAAGATATCGGGTTGAAATATGATAGTCCAGCGCCAAGGACTAATCCTATTCCTTGGTTTAACAAACACAGTGATACTAGCAAGAAACAGACAGCACTGCAAGAAAACGAATCAACAAATTATGTTATCGGCATAATGTCAGAAAAACTTGACTACGATGCACTTCCGAGTATATAATATAGATATGTATAAGACACAATTTAAAAGTAAATCACCATTTGAAGCTTGGAGCACAGCAGGAACATATAGCGGTGAATCTCAAGCGATATCATCTGCTATGCGTAAAAAGCAAGCAGGCGCTGTTTTAGTTAGAGTAGTAGATCAAAACAACGCAGTAGTGTATTCAGGTTAAGAAAGGAAAATATGAAAGCAATAGTATGGAGCAAGCCTGCCTGTCCTTTTTGTGACAAAGCGATAGCGTTATTAAAAAAAGAAGGTTATGATATAGAAGTTAAAAAAGTAGGTGAAGGTTACACTAAAGAAGATTTACTAGAAGAGGTACCTGGAGCGAGATCAGTGCCACAGATATTCATCGAAGATGAGTATGTAGGTGGATATACAGAACTTACTCAAAGGATAGGATAATATGTTAATAGACAAAGGCGTATCAGCAGGCGAAGTAGTAACTCTTAAACTTACATCAGGCGAAGAACTTATCGCAAAATTAATCGAAGAAACAGATGATTATGTAAAATTATCTAAGCCATTGGTTCTTACTATGGCACAACAAGGTTTAGGTATGGCACCATATCTATTCACAGTGAATCCAGATAAAGAAGTAAAGGTTAATAAAGCAACGGTTACAGTTTTAGAAGCCAGTGATAAAGGATTCGCAGATCAATATATTCAAGGAACTACAGGTATCGCTATGGCGACACCAGCCCCTGCCAAATAGTTAAATACTATTATGGCTATTCAAATAACACCTTTACCAACAGTAAATGAGGCACAAGAATTTACTGCAACAATATCAGTAAATGATGTTACCGAGGGAGGTCCAGGAGTTCCTGGAATATCAACTCCAGTGACTGATTTGTCTGCTACATTTTCACCAGAGGACGAAGGAATAACTATTACCAGTTCTGGAAATACATTAACTATAGCTGGTTCTTATCAAAATGTGTTTAACAAAACTTGGGAATTAATTAATCTAGAAGATCGAGATACAGTCGAGACTACGATATACAATAGATATGATCGTATTCCGTTAAAATTTAATCAGATGATAAAATATACTCCAAATAGCGCCAGTTCAGTTAATGTAACTTTTACAATAAAGAGTTCCAATATTGCTGTAGGATCTGTTACACAAACAGTCAATACCAACTGGACTACAGGACGAGATCAACTAGTAGATCTAATAGCAGAAAGGACGACACCGTAATGCCAGCAGTATCCAGATTAGGCGATACTTGTACAGGACACGGATGTTTCCCTCCAAGACCTAATGACGAAGCATCATCAAATGTTTTCGTTAATGACATCGCTGTACATAGACAGAGCGATCATTGGGTAACTCATTGTTGCGGATCATCCTGCCATGATTCAAATCTAGCCGAAGGCAGTGCTACTGTCTATGTCAATAATCTACAATGTTCTAGGATTGGTGATCCCGTAGCGTGCGGTTCAGCTATCGCTGTAGGAAGTGGAAACGTTTTCGCAGGACCATGATCAAAAAAAGCGTTTTCTTCATACTAGGATTCACTAGTCTTTTCTTAGCCTATCTAGGAATGATAACCCCAGGATTGCCTTGGAGCATCTTCATAGTGTTTTCAGCATATTGTTTTGCTAAAAGCAGTGACCGTATGCATGCTTGGATATATGGACATCCTAAGTTTGGTCCATTCTTACGCAACTGGACAGAGAAGCGTGTGTTTCCTAGGAAGATGAAATATCTAATGATAGCGACGATGACTTCAACTGCCCTATTCCTTTTCTTCACGGCACCTTTGCGAGTAACGATATATAGTAGCGTGTTCATGTTCTTGGTAGCGGTATGGGCATGGAGATATCCAGACACTGTAGAAGAACACGATCGAAGAATTAAAAACAAGGAGAAAGTAGGATGGCTGAAATAACAGTAGAACAGATTATAGATCTAGCATTTAATGTAGAGCAAGGCGATCCTATAGATTGGTCTGTTTTTAAAGAAGGAAAAGAACAAGCACTTAAAATGATCGCTTCTAGCGTGATAGAACAGTTCAGCAAAGAACAATACACAGAAGATGATCTAGTAGTTATGATGGCTAGCATCACCAAACTAGCCACAGAGAATATGATATTACACTCCAAACTGTTGCAATCTCAACAGAAAGATGTTTAAATAATAGTATTGTTGTAATTCCTTCGAAGTGAAGGCATTTCGGACGGGAGTTCGATTCTCCCCACCTCCACCAAAGTATTTTTGAGATAGAGTTTTTCGTTGGGGGTGACCAGGTTTCGACGGGGTGAGATAGCGGAGACGGCAACAGGACAGGCGACTGACCTAATCAGCGCAAAACAAGTAAATGCAGAAGATGCAGATACATTTGAGTTTGGTGCTTTATCATTTACAGGTAACACTGTAGGTGGCGAAGTAGCTGTAGCGGCCTAGTACGTCGCGACTCACGGGGCAGGTATGCCTTGTTACCCAAAATACTAGTAGGACCTTCGGGTCCTACTTTTTAATCTATTTTGGAAAATCATTTCACTTTTATCCTTGCTTAATTCCCTACTATGCTATATAATAAGTATTAACAAGATGTAACAAAATTGTAACTTGTTTGTTACATTTTGATAAATAGAGTTATCATAATATGTTCATATTATGATTTCAACTTGTGGTCCGCGGTCCTGGATGGTATCAAGGAAGGGGACAACCGGCACTTTATAATAGACGAAGTTAGTATTATTTCACAAGGAGAAATAAATGCAATTCAAGAAATTGAAACTTGCTCTTGCTTTAGCTACTGGTATGACACTTTCAACAGGTGTATATGCGGCGGCTGATCAAGAGAAAGCAATCGCTGATGCCAACAACTGGGCTCACCCACGTGGCAACCATACAAACAATGGTCACTCAGCTTTAACACAAATCAACAAATCAAACGTTAAAGATCTAAAAGCGGCTTGGACATTTGCTACTGGTGTAAACCGTGGCCATGAAGGTTCGCCTTTAGTTGTTGGTTCAACAATGTATATCCATACAGCGTTCCCAAACAACGTTTATGCGTTAGATTTAAACAACGATCAAAAAATCGTTTGGTCATATTTCCCAAAACAAGATCCAAGCGTTCAAGCAGTATTATGCTGTGACAACGTTAATCGTGGTTTAGGTTTTGGTGACGGCAAAATCTTCTTACAACAGAACGACGGTATCATGGTTGCATTAGATGCTAAGTCTGGTAAAGAAGTATGGACTGCACAAATTACTGATCCAAAAGTTGGTGCTACTAACACATCGGCTCCACACGTAATCAAAGACAAAGTTCTTCAAGGTTGCTCAGGTGCTGAATTTGGTGTTCGTTGCTTCTTCACAGCACTTAACATCAAAGACGGTTCTGTAGCATGGAAAGCATACTCAACAGGTCCTGACGCAGAAGTTTTAATTGGTAAAGACTTCAACAAAGACACACCTTTATACTCAGCATTATCAGTCTATGAAGACGTTAATGGTGGTAACAAACAAGGTGGTTCTTTCAAGAAAGTTCCAACAGACACATTAAAAGGTGGCGAGAAAGATCTTGGTATCCGCACATGGCTCAAACCACAAGCAGTTAAAGACGGTTGGCAACATGGTGGTGGCTCTGTATGGGGCTGGTGGCCATATGATGCAAAAACAAACTTAGTGTACTACGGTACAGGTAACCCATCAGTTTGGAACCCAGACGTACGTCCAGGTGACAACAAATGGTCTATGACAGTTTTTGCTCGTGACTTAGATACAGGTATGGCACGTTGGGGTATGCAAATGACACCACACGACGAATGGGATTACGACGGTATTAACGAAGTTATCTTATTTGACAAAGGTGGTAAAACATACGCTTGGCACCATGACAGAAACGGTTTTGCTTACACATGGCAAGCTGACAATGGCGTTTTAGTTGCGGCAGAGAAAGTTCATCCTTTCGTTAACTGGGCAACAGATGTTGATATGAAGTCTGGTGTTCCAAACAAAGTTGCAGAACACGCAACTCACCAAGACTACAATACCAAAGGTACATGTCCAGCGGCTTTAGGTACTAAAGACCAACAGCCTGCGGCATACTCACCAAAAACAGGTTTGATCTACTCACCACTTAACCACGTATGTATGACATACGAACCAGTTGAGTCTAAGTATGTAGCTGGTCAGCCATGGGTTGGTGCTACCTTAACTATGTTTGCTGGTCCAGATGGCGTGATGGGTGGTTTTGCCGCTTATGACCCAATGACCAACAAAAAAGTATGGTACAACAAAGAGAAATTCTCTGCTTGGGGTGGTGCTTTAACAACAGACAGCGATCTAGTGTTCTACGGCACACTTGACCGTTGGTTAAAAGCTCTTGACGCTAAGTCAGGCAAAGAACTTTGGAAATTCCAAGTTGGTTCAGGCGTTATCGGTAACGCATTCACATACGGCCATAAAGGCAAACAATACGTTGGTGTATTATCAGGTATTGGTGGCTGGGCTGGTGTTGCGATGAACCTAGGCCTAACTAACGACACAGACGCACTTGGTGCGGCTGGTGGTTACAAAGAGTTAACAAAATACAATGCGGCTCCAGGTGGCGGCGCATTAACAGTGTTCTCTCTATAATCCATAGTTAGAGTAGTTAAAGATTAAAGCCCTCTCCGGAGGGCTTTTTCTTGATCATTTTTTGCATATTATACAATTCATACCATAATATCTGCTTATTTTTTATGCAATTATTGTATAATATACAATTTTTATGTAAAAAATATATCAAATATTGTAAAATATACAATATTTCCAACAGAGATTGACAACGATACAAGATATAGTGTATAGTATTGATATGGACGACAAGAAATTCTATCCCTCCAAAGATGACATCAGGATAAGACTGACACCTTACGATTGGCCTAACAGCTATCTATTCTTAATAGATTACATCGTAGATGAATATATAGATCCAGTCAGCAGAGTAGCGGATTGGGATCCTGACAAGATGACTCCTGGAGAGCACCGTACTAGATTTTGGTTAAAGGCTTTAGAAATAGATATCTATGTAGAAATAGATCCAGATACCAATCTCTATTGTTATATCACTCCCGAACGATTCCAGCACGAAAAAGACATACACGTTCCGATATCTAGATGGGGTTGACAACGATACAAGATATAGTGTATAATCTAAAAGTATGACTAAAGATCAAAAGATAGCTGTATTTTTATTAGCGATAATCGTAGCCCTATATCCTTGGGCTATGAACGAACATGGAAGCCATCCTAA
>Ga0222715_10002270_pt1 | contig 17728 bp, 10 predicted proteins | sample C33_9DmetaG_FD_165056 | JGI IMG/M metagenome (GOLD analysis project Ga0222715, IMG submission 165056) | Estuarine water microbial communities from San Francisco Bay, California, United States - C33_9D | ecosystem: Environmental > Aquatic > Marine > Unclassified | place: USA: California... | reverse complement strand
AAGTCAATTGCAAAGTCAGAGCCTTGATCAATCTGAATATTATATTTGCCAGCGGCCATTTATCTTTCCTCCATTGTTCAAATTATAGCAGCGGTGAGGTGCTATGTCAAGTATTATTTTTTGCGGGGGTATCAATTAGGCTCCGTCGAGTTTAGATTTCCTAATACTACTCTTAGACTTCCTCCTTCAAAAATTCGTATAACATCATCATATACTTTTATAGTACTAGTAGAAGCTCCTACATTAGTGCTTCCTATTACAAGTCTATCAGCAGTAATAGTTCCAGCTACTAGTAAATTACCGTCAATAAATTCAGTTTGCTCTGTCCAACTAGTACCATTATATATCCAGACGCCTTGATCTGTAGGAGCTGAGACGGTGCCTTTAAAAAACCAAGCTTGATCTCCCTCTACTTCGGTGCCTGGGCTACCTCCAAAGAAAACTCCTTCGTCCCACGCCTCTTGGGCTCCGTCTGACGTTGCAGGAATTCCTTCATTGGTATTACCAGAAGCGGCATAATTAACTCCATCAACATCAATATACCATCGTCCAGCACCCCTATTTCCGTCTGCTCCCGAACTTCCGGGGGATCCAGTGGGTCCTGTAGCTCCATCAGCTCCTTCAAAAGAAGGGCTTAGACTAATAAGAAATGTCGGATTATAAACTACAGTACTTGAGATTCTTGCATATATAGATACTTTATATTGGGTTGCTTGAGTCAGGTCTCCCGCAAAATCGCCTAGAGTAGCTCCAACTGACCCTTGTCCTGTAATAGCAGGCTCTGTCAGAGTATCTCCAGATACTTTAGTAATATTTAAATTATATCTATTATTTGTACTAGGGTACGAAGCTGTTTGAGTATTACTATTTAAAACCAGTTCTGTAGTACCACTAAATATATTTAAGATTCCTCCACTTCCTGTCCATGTTTCGGCTCCTGTATTTGAAACAGGAACTGTATGAGCTTGATTACTATAAAAAGTTGTAATAGCATCGACACCGTCAGAACCATTTAGTCCATCAGCTCCATCAGCTCCAGGCTTAATGCCCCCCATAGAAATTTGGTCTCTTGCTATTATATCTGCAGTGGCACTGCCATCTCTCATTTCTACTTCTATTTGGTCTGGCATATTACTTATACTGCTTTGAGGAGTATAAGTATAAGTATTAGTAGTAGAAGAACTTCCTGTACTAGTATTATTTAAGAAAAACTCATAATAGCCTGTACCAGACAAATTAAACGGATTCGCAGTAACAGTAGTAGAAGTGGGGGACGGGCTGGACCCCGAGCTATTATAGTCAAATATAATTGTTCCTGCGGTTAGTTTAACTGCTTTTGCGTCAAGTCCTGCAGACCCGGCAGCTCCATCAGCTCCATCTAGTCCAGGTGCCCCATCCAAACTTTTATTTATAGTTATTTTATCTGTTGCGAGTAAATTTCCAGCAACTGTATTATCGTCTTTGTATAGTTCTACTATATACGTAATAGGTAAATTACTAGTTGTTGGAGTTACAGGACCGTAAGAAGTAGCAGTATCAGTACTAAGTAGATTAGCCGAACTTGCACTAGTATATAACTTATATTCTGCAGTGGCAACGGCTGCAGGTACTACTGCTTCCCACTCTAAGGTATAAGTAGAAGGGTCTGCTCCAGTGCCATCATTATTAAAATTAACATGAGTAGCTGTAGAATTGATAGCAATTGCACTTGCATTTGTATTTTTTGTAATAGTTTGAGTAACATTAAATAGTTCTTCCACTCCATCCACAATTACACTTAAAGGATAAGTAATTATAGACTTAGCTTCACTATTACTCATTGCAGAGTGATTTCCGTAAATTAAAGGTCCAAACTGTCCATTAGTTGTAGTAGTAAGACTTCCTATAGTAATGCTTGATGCCGGAGAAACGGTCTCTGCTCCTTCGCCTCCTTCTATCTTCCAGTATGTTGTTACCTGTGCAGTTGCTGCGTCCGTATCATTCTTATAATAAGGAATGCTTTCCCCTGAAAGTAGTACATTTATTTCTGTTCCTGAATTAGAATAATCTAGTACTTCACCATTTTTATCAGCAGCAAGAGCTTGTACAGGATTTTCATTAGTTATTGAAATTCCCCCAAAGCCTTTCTTTGATTTTGAGAAACTTTGCGTTCTTGTTATAGTTACAGCATTAGGGTCGGTTTCTTGAGCTGTTTCTAATAGTAAAGTATAAGTGATTTGTGCTACATCATCGTCCCATTCCGTACTGAATTTATGATCCCCAAAGGATACTAAAGACGTATTTGTAGCGTCTAAAGTGCCAATATCAATACTATCTAAAGGCTCTACACTATCCGCATCACTATATATTATAGTGTATTGTCCAAGTCCCGGACCAGGATTTACTCCGGCTTGATAGGGAGGAACATAAGTAAGTATCGTACCACCTTTACCTACCTCAATAGTAGTTCCAGACCCAACTGCCGTGGCATGGTCTACAGAATTGATAGTTGTAATAGTGCCTAAGGGAACCCCTCTTGAATCAGTAGAAATAGTATGGGCTTCATTACTAAATGAAGTCCAGTAACCACTGTTCCCGTTAATAGCTTGAACAGCTACTTCATCAAAAGATAGAACAGTAGCGGTATCACTACTTTCAGCAGCTTCTACTTTTATAGTTACATAGTTTTGACGTTTATCTACCCCGTCAGCCCAAGAAGTGAAACTAGTCGGAATAGTTAAAGTTGCTGTATTATCCTGTTGGAAAGAGTCAAAGCCGGTTTTAGTAAAGTCTCCAGTAGTGGCGCCTGTCCCAAAAGTTGCTGTAAACTTGTACCTTGGATCTGTAAAATTATTCGCACTCGCAGTAAATGTTATTGTAGAGTCCGTACCTATATTTTTATTATAAGAAGGATTCGCCCCAGTTTCATCATATAAAATTGTAAAATCTTCTGCGGTTAAAAATACTGTATTCCCATTTACACCATCTGACCCTTCAGTAACTTTTATTATAGTGCCGATTCCTTCAACACTATCTGTTTCGTTATACCTTTCAGCGACTTCTACAGTAATAGTTTCTGCGGCTCCTGTGCCAAAAGTTACATCTCCATCAGAATCTATTACTTTTGTGTATAAAAAGCCTCCTGCTATATCAGGTTCTTGAAATGCTCCATCTAAAGCACCTAAACGAAGACTTACTGTTCCTACACTTGTTTCTGCATTGAAATCATGAGACTCACTTGCAATTGTAAAAGTATCTGAATCCGTTACAGTAGCAACAACAAAATTTCCATTATAATTAGTAGTTCCTACAATTGAAACTAAATCACCCTGAGTTAAATTATGGGCTGTAGACGTATCCACTGTAATTGTTGTTGTGTCTCCATCAATACTAGAAATAGAAGTAGTAGTACTTGAAATTACCGCAACTTTTCCTACTGATGTTTCTGCATCGAAGTTATGGGAAGCACTCGAAATTGTAAATGTAGTTGAGTTTGTTATGCCCGCAACAGTATATGTTCCATTATAGTTACTTGTACCTAAAATTTTAATCTCATAGCCAGAAATTAAATTATGAGCCACAGTAGTCTGAACTGTGATTGTTGAAGCATCCCCATCAATACTTGAAATACTATAAGTTGGCAAAAATCCTGAAGATAAATTAGAAACTTTAAATACTGGATCTTTAAATCCTAGTGCTGTAGCAGCTATAGAGATATTATTAGGGTTACTTACTTGAGTGCCTTGTCCGGTATAGGCTAGGCTAGGAACATTAGGAGCTACAAATACAATTTTACCTGTATCTAAAGAAGGATCTAAGATAATATGCTTAGTAATACTATAAGAGCTAGAGCTAGATAGGTAAGAAACTCTTGCAAACATTGCATCTGCAGAAAAATCTGGACGATATGCCCTTCTATACAGATTTACATTTGTAAGAGCAGTTTCAAAAGTACGATCTAATCTTATAGTAGTAGAGCTTTCAACGGCTACTACAAAAGCCCCTTTTACAACTACAGGAGTTGCATTATAAGGATCTGGTATACTTTCAAAAATAACTAAATCTCTTGGTTTTATTCCTGAAGTATTACTTATTCCTGTAACTATGTTACTGTCTGCTTCTACGCTTACTGTAGAATCAATACTTGTCCAAACAGTTGTTTGTACAGCTGTTCTATTTCCAGGTATTGAACCGCCCTGTCCATCACTAACAAGAGGCATCTGTCTCCAGAAAGGAATATTTTCAACAGAATCATTATCATAATAAAACAATGAAATTCCAGAGTTGTCCAAGAAAATATTATAGTCTACATCTGCATCTGTTTTAAGATTTAATACAGATAGATTATCGTCTGTATCTAAGTCTCGAGTATCTGCAAGAGAATCTCCAATACTTACCACAGCATTTGGACTAAATTCAAATTGAACTTTATCATCTTGATTTATAATTATAGTAGATTGAGAAAATATACCTTTTGGTATACCTTCCTGCACTCTAGTAATATTAGTATCATAAGGATCAATTACATAATATCTTAAATTCTCCGGTAAAGATTTATTGCTCTTATTAGTTACTGCCACAACAGAAACGTCAAAAATCCCGTTAGGGACTCCTGTAAATCTCAAGGAAGTCGCAGTAGTTTGTATAGGTGAAGAAACTTCTGGCACATTATGCTTTACTATGTAAGAAGTTACAAGGTTTGCATTATCTTCTGTAGGATCAGGAGCATCCCACTCTAAGATTAGTTCTTCACCCGGATCAATAGCATTAGAGTCTAATGCTACTCTTAAATTTCTTACCGGGGGAATATTTTCTGTTCCTAGTATTTCTGTTATAGTATCTGCAACCTCAAAACCAGATTCAACTTGTGCATATTTAGAGTTATAGTGTTCAACTGCAGTAATAGCATGAATATTTGTGTCTTCTTGAGTTACGCTTAAAATCTTGTATTGCTTGCCTGAACCTAAAACATTAATACTAGAGTTTTCTTGATCAAATACAGTAGCATCAGTAACAGTTTCTACCAAGCTCCATACGGTACCTGCAGTAGGTGCTACTTCAAAATCTGCATCTGCCTCTCCAAAACCTCCCTGTACAGTAATAATGTTAGTATCTGTACCAGAATTATTTGTTACTTCTGTCTGTTGTAAATAAGTATGGGGCTTCCACACGAGACCCAAAGGGGTATTAAAAGAACTTTCCAGAAAAGCATTTGACGCTTTTTGTTCTGTATCTAAAGTAGTTAAACCATATCCTGGCACATATGCCTGTTTTACTCGACCTCCACTAGGTATTGTAACACTATTTATTGTAATGCTGTCTTCACCAGTCCAAAAAGCCGTAGGCGCAGTAACTATAGTATTTAAAGTATAAGTAGACCCTGAATTAAACTGAACTTGCCTATCTACTGTAACATAGCCTGCACTAGTACCTGATACGGCAGGAGTGTAGGAAGATATTCGCCCGCCTAGTTGCTTGCCGTATTTATCTGCGTCTTGAATGGTTACTACATCGCCGGGCCGAATATACGCGCCCTCTAAAGCAGTTGAAAAAGTGACAACCTCTGTTTGATTAAGTGCAGTCCATAGTTTCCAACGCCCGTAACGAATTGCTTGGCCTTCTGAAGTAGCTCCAAATGCTACTGAATTCTGAGATATAATTTTTCCTGTTCTTGTTATTTCTTCCCTATCTTCAACAACTATAGGTACTGGCTCATAATTTATACTAGGGTCATTCCAAGTTACTACGACTTGGTTAATTCTTGTTCGGCTCCCTGTACTTTCATAATTAAATTTACCATCAATTACATTTGCTTTTGTAAAAGTATAAATAGGATCTTGAGGAGCATCCTGTACAGGAGTTAATTTACCTTCCTGCCAATAAAGTATTCCTAAGAATATAGTTGCCATATCCTTAATAACTTTATAAACATCAGTAGCTTTTGTAAGAAATACATTTGCTCGAAAACGAGGCTCTACTCCTCCTTTTCCATCATCAACAAGATCATCACAATATCTTGCAATTCTATAAAGAGCATACTTATCTATTTCTTCTTCTGAAACCCATCGTCCTGCTCCATAGCGCTTATTTGTGATTATATCATAAAATACCCAAGCCGGATTATCTGTATACTTATATTGAAAACCTCCATCCCAAAATCCATCATAAACAGCCTTAGGGTTACCACTAGAATCTGTTTCGCTTGAGTATTCACGAGGAGTATAGTTAGTAGGAACTTTTACAATAAGCCCCTCCATAAGATAACTGCGTTTAGGTATAGAAGGAAATTGCTGGCTTGAAAAAGTACTAGAAACTAGGGCAGTATTTGGGTAAGAAAATTTATCAGTAATATAACTAGTAAGTTGTGATACTTGTCCTAAAGAAACAACTTGCCAGTCATCACGAACTGTATTCCCTGCACTAGTACCATCTGCTTCAATAGGAAGGCCTATATGTCGATTTACTCTAATTATACGTACTTTGAAGTCTACAAAAGGACGGAATTGATTTAAGCCAACTACGTGGTCAAAAGAAATAGGTGCATTTGTATTTCCTCGGTGCACAACGTGACCTTTCTCTGAAGGAAAACAGTCTACCCATTTATTTTCAAAAGCAGTAGTGGAAGACCTTTTAAAATCAATTTGCATTTTATAGTATGCATTTGCAAACTCCTTATCACCATTTTTTAAGTTTATTGTTTGAAAAGCATTATAACGTACAGCCCATCTAATTTGATCAACTTCCGCCATAGTAGCAGCACTAGTAATTCCAAAAGCAGATGAGGAAATAATTGTAGCACCATCATTAAAATCTGTTGAGTCAATAGGCATTCCTGTAGGATCTATCCGCGCAACACCTAATGTAGAGGCTGAGGTAGAAGAAATGAATTTAATAGGATTAAGGGTTACCTCAGAAACGTCTCCTCCTAATGCCGTACTTCCTCCTACTCCTTGATATTCGGCAAGAGGCGTTTGGCGTAATGTTCCAAGCCTTGACTCTATTTGTAGATTTTTTATCTTATTTTGATTTGGGCTAAATCGGCTATCTGCAAAATCTTCTTCTGTAGGAGCTTTTTGCAGCCGAAAACTATAAGTACCTGAACTGGGAGCGGTATCTACAGTTACGCTACTTGTAGTAATGGCATTTACAAAAAATCCCTTACTTCTGCGTATCTTCCATCCACTACCAATTGCTATAGTAATATTATTATTTGAGTGTCCGGAAGCAAAAGTAATAACATTTCCATTAACCGCCATAGGCGCAACAGTCAGGGCTTGACCAGTACCGTCAGCATTACTTTTATGTATTACTACTCCTCCAGACCCTCCTTCTAGCCAAGCATTAGTGAATGTACCACTAGAAGACGTAGCTGTATAAATACCGCCACCACCGCCAGATATAGTGACTTCCTCTTCTAAGTAATTTATAAGAATAAGTTGCCTTTTTGTGCTTCCTGCTCCTACAACTAATTCTTCTGGAATAGAAGTATCTGAAGAAACACTTCCTACTGCACCTCCAGAAAAAGTAATAACGCCTGTAGTGTTTCCGTTACTTAAAGGAATAAACTCTTTTAAGACAGCATAGTCTACAGAAGTATCATTAAAAAATACTCCTGCTGTTCCTCCTACAAGACCTTTTACAGGGCCTTCACAAATTACATCTACAATGTTGACATTTTGTATTGTATCAGAGCCCGCAGGAGCAGAGTTATAAGACCCAAAGCCCCCACCATAAAACCCAAGCTGAAAATCTGAAGGGTTAATGTTAAAATCATTTGACATTTATTAGTACTCCTTAACTAAACACAAGATTAAAATCGTAGTCATGTATATTTCCGAAACCTCCACCGGGGGTTAGATCCGGTGGCGGGTCTACTCCATCTCCTGGCATTTCTGGAGGATTTGTTCCTGCATCATAATCTGTTTGATCAACAGGAGTAGACGAACCTACACTTAATTGTGCTATATTTGTAAATTGACCTGAAGCATTTTCTACTGCAAAACTCACAGGCCTACCTGGTACTCGTAATTTTCCATAAAGTACAGGTACAGGATCTCCTTCAAGAATAGTCTGTCCCGATCCTTGAAATAAATAAGATTCATCCTGTTGATTTTGTGTGTCTGTTGCGGGATCTGGGGCCATTATTTGCATTATTCCTGTAATAGCCAAGTTTACCGCTACTAATAATGCAAATTGCCCTGCCATACCTGTTGCAGCAATCGCTTGGCTAAAGCTAATCATAGAATTTCCTAAAAATTGATAGCCACCTATCCAAGCAACAGCAAGAACAATTACTATTGCTGCTAATATTTTTAGAGCACCACTATCTGCTCCCATAGGGTGAGGGCAGATATACATATCCCCTTCGGGATATTGTAGTAATAATTCTTCTTCTGCAGTTAATGGCTTTTCCGCTATCTCACAAATAAATCCAATTCCTTTTTCATGGCAATCTATTAAATATTGTTTAACATCAGGGTAGTTTGCCTCTAATAATTTAAAAACTTCTGCGAAAGAATTAACATTTAAAGTTAATTCTTTTCCGTATTTATCGCCGAGCTCTCCGTCTAAGTATACCTTACGCTTCATATCTATATATTCCTGTCAAATACTCATTCCAAAAAGGGTAGAGACTCTCTCTGCACGAAAGACGATTTCGTGCATGGTGGTAAAAGATGTCATTTCCTAAATAAACTCCACAATGATTAGCTACTTGAGAATTTACTGAGAAAACTAGAACATCGTTTTTTTGAGGCGTATCTACTTTGATATGGTTCCAATTTTTTATATTTTCCTCTGTAAAATAATCTTCGCCCTTCTTCCACCATTCAAATTCAAATAGCTCTCTTGGGGGTATATGTATGTTTTCTGTATCTAGCCAGTTCCTAATTGCTTCAAAACAGTCAGCAACTCCAAATTTATACTCTCTTCCAATAAGAGGAGAGAAGTTCTTTTTCGGCTGCAATATATTTAGTTCCATATCCGGGTAGCTAAATATATAGTAAGGGAGCCCAAGTACATTACAGTTGTCTATATCATAAATACTTGCTTCGTTACAATTGCTTGGATGGCTATGTACTACTGCAAATATATCTGCCTGCTGTTTTATACGAAACCAATCTTTTGAGCAAAGTATAAAATTTCCTTCTCCTTCTGCAATATTTTTACAAGGAAAAAACTTTTTCTTGCCTTTTACAATCGCTATAACTCCGCATCCTTCTCTAGGGTACTCTTTTTCAAAATGTTTTTTTATTTCTTCAATCACTTAAAGGACCTCGATCCAGGAAATCCTCCGAAAGGTAATGCAATACTTTGGTCTCCATTTTGAAATCTAACTTTGCAGGAAGAAATAAGTTTTCCACATACATCTAATCTAAACCAGTAATAAGGATTGGTTATTGGGTACTTTCCACTATTTGCACGTCGCGCTTGCCAAATTTGTTGGTGTCCATCAGTAGTTACTTTTACTTTATCCCCGGTAGAATAGCTGGTACTTGCGCTATAAGTTGTAAAACCTCCTATAGAGTTATCATTTTTATCATAAAATCTGCCCTCACTATTTTTGGGCCATATACAGCCCCCGTCACCACTTAGAGCAACTCCTTGATACTTCCATGGGCAGTATCTTCCAATTACTATACGATTTGGTAGCTGGACACCTTCCACATCAATAGGACTTGCTAACTCAAAAGATACAAGTATATTATCCTCTGAAGCAACTCTATCTAATATAAAGGTAGTAGAAGGAAATTCAACAGGAGCAGAAGTAGTATCCCCTACTTTAAAAGTATGCTTAAAAAGAGTTCTTCGATAAACTACCCTAGAGTTTAATAAATCTCTATTTGATTTAATTCCATTCTCTTCTAATATATCTAATATAGTCGTTTCGTCGCTATTTCCATCTGAATCATTTGAGTAGCTTCGAGTAAGAAACGGGATATTTACTGTTGTTAATGTGGGCCTAGCCGCAGCTCCTGAAGAAGTACTAGCAATACCGTCTATTTCTATAGGTATTGCTATATACTCTTTTAAAGCGTAGCCTCCAGTACTTTGAGGAAAATAAATATTTTCATCCCCATTATCAAGTCCCTTTGTTAAATATACTTTTGTGGCACCGTCCGGTAGAGTTATATCAAATAGCTCTATAAGGGCATCATCAATTTCTTGTAGTTGTACTGTATCTATAATATCTGGCATAATTAAGGCTCATACACTCTTCTAAATGTACAGGTTAAAGAATAAAAGTTTTCTTGTATATAGTTTATATTATAAGTTTCACACACAACTTTCATTGTCGTAGTAGAAACAGCTCCACTTAAAAAAGTATCTTTTACAGTAAAGTTAAAATTTAATCCTGCCTTTAAATCTAAGAATCCAGCAATTAAATTTATTTCTTCTGCATCTCTATTGTTAAAAGATAAATTAAAAGTGGTGTTTTTAGTATTGATTCCATCTAGTACTCGCTGCTCGTAGCCGTCTCCGAATCTTGCTGTAAGTACTCTGTGAGTTGTTTCATTCGATAACCCTCGATCTGCTACAACTTCAAAGTCAGAGCTCCCAGTAGTATCTTTTATTGTGTTGACAGTTGCTGCGGGTATTGTAAATCCGAAAGTAGCCATTATGCAACTCCATGCGGGCTAAGCATGCCCCCGGGGCGTTTTTGATTCATAAGCTCTTTTTGTACCGCTGCTGCGATTGCTTTCCCTAAGTTTGCCCCTTCTGGGGTGCCTCGTGCTTGAGAACTTTGCTCACTACTTCCATTATTATCAATAGCAACATTTACAGTAATATTATTTTGCTGACCTCCTGCTCCTTTTAGATCCACAGGAATTGATCGATTATTGGGCAGAGGAACAACTGCCTCAGTACCATGAAGCATTGCAGGGTATCCTCTTTCAGAGCCTCGAGCTATACCTCCAACTGCATATCCCGGTACTTTTTCTCCTTCTGAAAATACTCCACCAGTTTTACCTGCAGGTAGTCCCAGAAAATTGCCGAAAGATGTACCTCCTAAAGCAGCCGTTAACATATTTAATACAAGCTGTTTTGCAATCATTTTAGCAATATCTGCAAGAATGGATTTTGCCATATCTGCAAAAGCTTCTTTAGCATTTTTTGCTCCTGTAGCCATCGCTACAAAAGCATTTTCAAAATTTGACGTAATAGAATTACCTAAAGTTTCTTGCATTTCTATTGCAACATTTAACTCATGTTGGGCAAATGCTTGCTCCCTTAACTTCTCTTTATTTGCTTCAGTAATACTTCCAAATTCTTCAAGATGCGCAGTTACCATATCATTATAGGCTTGTTGTGCGGGATGTATTGATAAATTTTCTTTACGTATTTGAAGAAGTCTTGTTTCGTTTTCTACAGCGGCGATAGCTTGACCAGGCTCTCCTCTAAATATATTAAGCGCCTGTTCTGCAGCTAATAAGTTATTAGTTGCGTCTATTAAAGCTTTCCTCTCAGCTTCGTATTTTGTTTCTTCTATAGCGCCCGTTTGAAGATCAAAAAAAGCATCCGCTTCATTAATTGAAGCATTTGATGCTGCTAAAGAAGCTTGTGAAACTCGTTGTCTTAGTATACCTTCTTGACTAGTTCTTTGTGCTCCCGCCGTTTCTGGCCCCATAGGTAAGCCTGTTAAGCCCGCAGCAATAGCGGCACGTTCTCTTTCCATCTGCAGCAATGATGTTGCAACTTGTTGCTCTTGCCGCTTTTGAGCTAGTAGTTCTTTTTCTTTATTAATTTGTTCTTCTTGTATATTTAGTCTTTCTCTCTCTACCACTTGGGTTACTTCTAGTATTTCTACTTGTAATACTGAGGCATCATAAGCAGCTTGTGCTGCAGCTTTTTCTGAATCTGTGCCCTTTCTCTTAGCAGCTTCAAGTCTTGCAGTTGCGAGTTCTTGAGTAACTAGAGCCTCATTCATTTTAATCTCTAGTCCAAGACGATCACTTTCAATTTTGTCCATTCTATCAGCAAAAGTAATACCTAGATTAAATAAATTTGCTTGCTCTTTTTTCTTTGTATTTATCTTTGTATTTAAGTCTACTAGTTTTGCAGATACTTTATTCATCTCCTCGTTTAAAGCTACTAAATATTCTGATTTTTGTACAGCAATTTCTAGTTCTTTATCAAGTCCTGCTAGGATTGATCCTTTGTCTTGTTCGCTTTTCTTTTCCTGAAACTCTAATACAAATCTTGCTCCTTTTAGCTGTTCTTCATAATTATCTCTTCTGGACTGAGCGCTTCCATAGCCAAAATCGCTCCCTACCGTAGGATTTTGAATAGCTTCTAATCTTGCTACCTCTGCCCGAGCTGCCTCTAATTCTCTGCTAGTTTGATTTGCTGTAATATCTCTTCTTGCGCGCATTGCTTCAACACTAGCTGTGGATTGAGCTACAGCTGTGTCTAGAGCTCCTCTTATAGCAATAGTGGGATCTACTACAAGTCCTCCTCCTGTTAATCTTTGCAATTCAGAATTTACGACCTTTAAACTATCTCCTAATTTCTGAGAAGATACACTAGATTGTATAAGAGAATTTGAAATTTCTAAAAAGCCTTTTCCAGACTCTGCTAAATTATCATAATCTAAATTTTTTGCAGCTTCTGCGAGTTCAGGATTTAAACGTGATGCAGCAGCAATAGTTGCTTCTATTCCTAATAGAGCTTCTTCATATCCTTTAGAATCAGGAGAAAGGCGATTAAACTCGCTAAATTTATTTACTAAGTCTGCCGAATTTAACGCATTTCCTACGGCTACCACTTGTTCTTCTAGCCCTAGTAGGCCGATTTCTGCTAGTGAGTCTCCTGTTCTATTTAATTCTTTATTTAAAGTGTCTAATCCTGAAGTAAAATCTTCTGTCAGAGCATTTGCGGCTTTTTCAGCTTCCGATAAGGGGAATAACCAGTCATATAAAGCAACTCCTAAATCAACTACTAAAGCTAATAAGCCAATCCAGCCTGCAAGTTTAGTAATTCCGTTTAAAGCTTTACCCATTAGTTTACTACCACCAATAACTAATCTTTGAAAGCCTGCCCAAGTTATTTCCATTTTTGTAATTGCAAGTTTCCAACGTACTTGCATTCTTTGCCAAGCAGAAAGCTGAACTCTTTCACCAGTTGCTAAAATTGCGGCTCTTTGATTATAAGAATTTCTAAGATCTGCAACTTGCTGTGCATTCGCACCTTTTAAATACCCAGTAATTACTGCACCGTGTTTTTGTATTTGTTTTTCTGCATTTTTTAAAATTTTATCAGCGTTTGCTTGAGCTTTCGGACTAACTGCTCCTCCGGTTAAAAAGTCTACGCCTCTAGCACCTCCAGCACTTGCGTCCGAAGTGTCTAGTCCTAAAGCCCCTAGAGTAGCTCCCGCCCCTCTAGACTCTTTTTCTAGCATTTGCTCTTTAGTGCGCCCTAAATTTTTAATGCTATCTGCCGTTGCTTCGTATTCTTTTTGTAGATCAAATAACTTATTCTCTTGTAAAGCAATGCCATGAGTAGCATTATTTACCCACTCATCCATATTAGGAAGAATACCTTTAATGATGGGAGCAGCAATAAGGCCTAAAGCCCCTACCAAAGACATAGTATTATTTGCTAAAAATTCAAAAGCAGGAGCTAGTGTATCAATTAATCCTGTTTTTACTGTATTAAATAAGTCATCAAAACTTGCTAAAAATCTATTTAATGCAGCAGCACTTGGATCCATAATCTTTTGAATGGCCGCATATTTTTTCTCTGCTTGATCCAAAACATTATTTGCTACAGCTTGGGACCTTTCAAAAGCTGTTAGTTGCTCAACAGGTTTACCAATAGCATCTGCATATTCTTTTGTAGCTGTTTCTAATCGAAGAATAATACCTAGTTCGTCTAAAAGTTCTGGTTCTGCTTTTGTTACACCACGAATTAGACGGTTAAAAGAATCTGTTAAATCTCTACCTAAAGCAAAAGAAACATTTTTAGCGGCTGTTGCCATTCTTTCTAACTGAGCTGGGGATAGCCCTGCGGCTGTACCAATTGCAGCGGCTCTTGCAGCTTCTGCATAGTGCAACTGTCCATCAGTAGCGTCTTTTAAACTCTTAGTAATACTTTGATACGCAACACCAGTTACAGCACCAAGAGCTTCTTGACCTTTAATTAAGTTAGTAACTTCAGAAGCTCCTTTCAAAAACTGAAAGGCCGCAGAAAGTGCAAAAGTTGCAGCGGCGATTTTTGCGTAAACGGCAACAAGCCCGCCCATTCCTTGTGACATTTTGGAAAAGTTTTTAGTAGCATTTGCAGATTGTTGACCGGTACCTTTTATATTTCGATCCAGTTCTCCCATAGACTTAGCTGCATTTTTAGCCTTTTTATCAACTTGTTTAAGGCTGCCTTTATCGTCTACAGTTACATTTACTTCAATCTTATTTTTAGCCATTAGCCTTTTACATTATGGGTGTAATTCTTTCCACCGCCTGCTTTTGCTTTACGCTCTTCTGCTTTACGCTTTCTATCAGATTGTTCGGCTCTATATGAAACTATTGCGTTTTCATACATTTTCATTATATATAAAATTGTTCTGGGATTATCTATATCATAAAGCTTAAAAAAATAATCTATACCATCCCAGTACTTTCCCATATATGTTCCGCTCATTCCTTCCCAATGATCTGGAAGAAGGCTGAACATAAAAAATGCCACTTGAACTTCTTCCGGAAAGTCAGAAGGTTCGAGCGGCATTTTAGTAGGGTCAGGCTCTTCGCCTAACTGTTCGCATATAAGCAGATACTTATCTACATTAAAGTCAGAATCTGCCTCTCGCACATAGCGAGTAAGTAGGGATTGTATCTTCCCTACTTGTTCCCAGTAAAATTTTCCAGGTCACCGACTGTTTCTGTTACCCAAGTATCAAACGTACTGGAGTTTTTCATCAGCAACTCTGCGTTTTCTTCCGTGTGTGGAAGTTCATCTTCGGGGTCACAATGCGAAACATCTACCAAAAGAAGCTCTTCTAGGTAACGATATTTTAGCCCTGACCAGCCTTTGATTACTGCTCTACAATATTCAACAAGAAATTTATCTTCGTCAAGCACTTCTTCAGGCTGACGAGTTTTCTTATCAAACTTTGTACTAACACACCTTTTACGAAGTTTCAACAATTCTTCGCGTCCAAGATAGCAAAGATCTACTTTCATGCCCGACATGCCGGGAAAGTCAATTGAAACAGTTTTACTTGGAGTAATAAGACTCGCAAGAGATACGGGTGAATCGCTCATTTATACATCCTTTTTTGTAAGAGAGTGAAAAATTATTTATTTTGTAATTATATTGGAGAGGAGCTAAAAAGTCAAGAACTATTTTTGGTAGGAGTAATAAAAAACCCGCCGAAGCGGGTTTAAGTATAAATATATAGTTATTATGGAGTAAGTGTTACGTTATGCACATACTTAATTGTAGCTTCATCTGCATCACTAACAGTAGTTGGTAGTGCGTGGAAATTTGTCTCTAGAGAAATAACGTCTTCAATTGAGTGTGAAGGTACTTCTAAATGACATTTTGGCATACTAAACTCTACACGAGGAGTACCACTAGAGCCGCCTACCTTAAAGGTAAGAGCAAATGAATTAGTAACTGTGTCAGTTGCTTCAATTACGTCTTCAAATAAATCTTCGCTTCCGCCAGTTGTTCCATCTAAGTAACAAGTAAATGAACCACTAATTGTTCGAGTTCCAGTTACGTGCTCTAATGGCTGGTTAATTGTGCAAAGCGTTTCAGGAGTTAGATAAGTAATATTATTCTCAAAAGTAATTGATCCCCCCGTAAGAGTAATATTATAAACACCATTAGATGAAGCACCTGGGAAGGTAGAAGTGTCTGCAGCCTGTACTGTAAGGGCAGTCAAACGATTACGAATAAAGTTAGAGGTATCCGTAGCTGTGCCGCCTGTAGTAATTGCTCCAGAAGCGTCAAAACTTGCTACTTCTGTGATAATCTTACCAAAACCCGACCATTCAATCATTGCAATACCATCAATATCAAAATTAACAGTTGCAGTGTTTGAGACACAAGTTTCAATTTTATATATAGTGTAAAGACCTTCTCCAGAAGTATAATTTGAATCTGCGTCTCCACAGGCCCCGAAAACAAAGTAAAGATTAAAAGTTCCTAAAGCAGTCTTGTTTGATCCTGCAAAATCAAAAGTAACATCATTAGCAGTACGAGTTACGCCGTCTGTCCATGCGTCTGTAGTGCCATTTGCAGTCATGCCATTTGCGTCAACAAAGTTAGCCCAAAGAGCTTCCTCTACTGCGCCGGCTTCTGAACCTGCAGAACGGCTGTCATTTGCAGTTGGCCGCATATAAGACGAGAAAGACCACTCCGCAGGAGCATAAGAGTCTGTAAACATTTGACGAGCCCGACGGCTATTGCCGCTGCTATCTGACATTTCATTCAATGTAATCTCTGAAGCATTTGTTGCTTGAGAGAATGAGAACCCATCTAGTACAGGAATTTCCCAGATATTGCTTCCCTGTTCTAGATAGACTTTAGTATTTCTACTAAATTGTAAAGTAGCCATATGCTATCTCCTTTATAGTAGAGAGGACTTGGACGTGAACCTTTGTTCTTGCCAGTCGTCTCTTAGTATCGAACCTCTATAAGCATTTCACCAACACCATAAGGTTCGAGAACTCCTTCGTCAGTATCAATACTAACAATAGAAATTTGTTGCGTTGTTTGAGTTGCTCCTCTGCGATCTTTATATTGCAGACGAGAGTTATCCTCCAACACAGTTTCAATATCTTCGAGTAAAGCATCTAATGCTTGTACTGCATCTTCTTCCTTTACATAACAGCGTACTGTTACACTTAAAAATCGATCTTTGTAGCCTCCGCCTTGGTACTCGCGAGTCTCACTTCCAGCGTTAAGATGTACTGAAGGAAACTCTTCTACTTCATCCCAAAACTTTAATCGAGGATGCACATTGCCAAAAAGATTTGTATGAAACTTTCCATCTCCGTCAATTTCTTTTAACACATCTACCAAAGCAGTAATAATAGAACTTCGGCGAGTAGAGTAAAATCTATTAGTATCTGTGCTCATTATACTCTCCTCGTGTAGAATCTTCCAATTGCAAACTGTGCTGCTATTTCTCGAATAGATAAGTCAATTAACTTTCGAGGATCTCTATTTACATCGCCCTGAGCATACCCGGGTTCAAATGTTTGGTAAGGGTACTTCATGTAAGTGTACCCAATACTTGGAAAGCCTTTTGCAGTTTCAGTAATATCTGTAACTCTTACCGAAGAGGCAAACCGTCCTGTTCTATAATTAAGTCGAGGACTTTCCATATTTCCAGCAACTACTTTTGGTAGTTGTTGATTTAGTACTCCAATTAGCCTAATTAGAGAGACGTTTGAAGGCGCCGCTCTCGTAGTTGGCCCCTTAATATTTTTTCTTTTTGGACGCTTTAATTTAACTTTTGTACCGCCTCCGTCCTTTTTAACTTTAGAACTAGATTTAGATTTTCTTTGCTTTTTCTTAGGATCTATAGTATCTACTAGCTGCTTCTCTATATCGTCTAGCATAGAGGGGGAAGATTTTATTTTTGTAATATCTTCCTTTTTAAATAGCTGTTCAATAGCATCAATATTCCCAGTTATTACATCTCTAAATATTTCTCCGACTGCCCCGGCTAGTCTTCCTTTAAATTGATTTATATCTTTAGGCTCCCACTCGAGCTCTAAAGACCCTCTAATTCTTGATAGAT
>Ga0222715_10002269_pt1 | contig 17729 bp, 19 predicted proteins | sample C33_9DmetaG_FD_165056 | JGI IMG/M metagenome (GOLD analysis project Ga0222715, IMG submission 165056) | Estuarine water microbial communities from San Francisco Bay, California, United States - C33_9D | ecosystem: Environmental > Aquatic > Marine > Unclassified | place: USA: California... | reverse complement strand
TGACTCTACGTCGATTCTAAAAAAATCAAAGGTATTGAGTGAGTAAATAAAAGCAAATGGGAGAGGGTTAAGATCCACTAAGATTCAAAGTGATTACGCTTCGATATTTCGAAATGTTAGATTTACCCTTGGCTTCGAGATTTTTTTTGATTTGGGAAGACAATGCTTCCAAAATTGCTGAATTTCTCCCTTCATGAGAAGGGCGCTACCGTTCTCTAGATTTATATCTACGACCTCATGACTCACCTTGTGCTTGAATGAGAATTTTCGTTCTGCGCCTAACGATATCGATACGATCGTTCCGTTTCGTTTTAACTCTTTTTCATTATCCGCGTGCCATCCCATGCCCTCGTTTCCATCTTGATAGAGATTTAAAAGACATGAATTGAAGGATTCATCGCAATTAGACTCGACGACTTCTTTTATCTGCCTAAGCGCATTTGTCCAGCGCCTAGCAACTCTACTAATTTTCGAGTATTTATATTCATATGGCTCGTCCCCGAACCAGGCCACTCGGCGTTCGGTAATGAATGTTTTGCCGAAAAGGTGTATTACATCTTGCTCCCACGAGATGCCTTTTTGGAGTTCAATTAGGTATTGATTGGCGGTATCGATAGACAGAACACCAGGATGGTAAATGGCGACGCCATCTTTGTTAATTATTTGTATCAAACAATAAGGCCTATTCGTTTTGTCATTAATGTGCCGTGTTTAGCTCGTAAAAAATCCTTGCCCGCTCAAAGTATCTAGATACAAAGCAATTTGCTCTGCTTTCATCAATATCAAGATCATCAACAGAAAGCATCGAAGAACAGTGATCGCTAATTGCTTCTCGCCATTCTTGGTCCGATTTTTTGAATTGTTTTTGCGCGGTCGCACGCTTAGTATCCGTTACTAAGTATGATGTTTCCCAAAAGATTTCTCTCTCAGTTTCGCCGACTAAGTCCCAGATTTCAGCTTTTTTATAAAGACATTTGGTAATGCCTTTATCGGTAAGAAAACCTTGTTTGATACAGACTTTGTAATATTCGTCGAGCCCCTCGATGCATTTGTCTGGCGGGTTTTCCGCAAGACAGTACAAAACGTAATAAGAGAAATCTAAGTACATCGATTGATCTTCGAGGTGGTTTGAAAAAAAACCAGGGTTATTCGCCCAATGAGCTCGTTCATCGAGCCATGATAATAGATTTTCCTTCAATCTCAGCATGTATCGAACCCAGCGAGTTTTTTTGTTATCGGTTTTAGATTGAAGAACGTCATTTACGGCGAGATCAATGTATTTCAGGTGATTGTTTAGCTTCCAGTCTAAAAATGAAAGTTCCTCATCCTCGCAAATCATTCGTTCGACAAGAGGAAGATCTTGGCTGCAGTTATTTGGTGATTCACTGCTTCTGAGACCTTTATCGGGTCGATTGTCTGCATACGCGCCGGAGGCTAGAGCGATAAGAATAACCAGGGCATATCTAACTAATTTCATTTTGGTCAGTGTAAACCAAAGGTCTTGATTGAGGGTTGCTGCCATTAATGGGCGCTAATCGAGTCCCTGGTTTGCGATAAACTCTACGTAAGTGGTTCTTAGAAGTAGGAGTAAAGTGGGATGATTGATCTATATTATTGGCCAACGCCAAACGGTCACAAGATAACAATATTTCTGGAAGAGACTTCGCTCGATTATCAAATTAAGCCCGTGAATATTGGGCGTGGTGAGCAGTTCGAAGAGTCGTTTCTAAAAATTGCCCCTAATAATCGAATGCCTGCGATCGTTGACCAAAACCCCTCGAGTGGAGGTAGTGCGATATCGGTATTTGAGTCTGGCGCAATACTACTTTACCTTGCTGAAAAGGTGCAGAGCTATATACCCAGTGATCTTCGCAAGCGCGTACAAACCTTAGAGTGGCTTTTTTGGCAAATGGGAGGCTTGGGGCCCATGCTTGGGCAAAATCACCACTTTGTTTCTTACGCTCCTGAAAAACTTCCCTATGCGATCAATCGTTATGTGAATGAAACTGCGAGACTGTATGCCGTGTTGGATAAGCAGCTTCAGGGCAGGGAGTTTATCGTGGGCGAATACTCGATCGCTGATATGGCGTGTTACCCATGGATTGTTTTGTACGAGCGTCAGCAGCAAGACCTTAATAACTTCCCGAATCTGAAGCGCTGGTTTTACCGGATCAAAGAGCGTGACGCCGTGGTTCGAGCTTACGAAAAAGGAAAGACCATTAATACTAAACCGACTGTTGACGAGGAATCGAAGAAATTTTTGTTTGGTCAGGATGCAAAAACAGTGAAGGGGTAACGCCGATGATAAAAATTTATGATTTAGCTACAAAATATCCAGATGTAAGGTTCTCTCCGTTTGTGTGGCGCATAAAGTATGCTTTGGCGCATAAGGGGCTTGAATGGGAGGAGGCTCCGCTGCATTTTACTGAGATGAGTCGACTTCCGGATCCGAACGTGGGGCTAGTACCAGTCTTAGTTGATGGTAGTACAGTTGTTCACGACTCTTGGTCAATTGCTGAGTATCTCGATGAGGCTTATCCGGAACGACCATTATTTAAATCTGCAGAAGCCAAAGCCCAGTGCTTGTTATTTAAACATTGGTCAGAACGCGTTTGGCATCCACTGGTATCAAAGATAGGCATCATGGACTTTTATGATGCGCAGCGTGATGCAGATAAAACGTATTTTCGTGAGTCTCGCGAAAAACGATTCCAAATGACGTTGGAGGAGTGGGGGGGGAATTCCTCGGAGGCCAGGGAGCAGTTGCTTAAAATCCTTGAGCCTGTTCGACAAGTTATCGCTAGCTTTGATTTCTTGGGGGGTGATACGCCAAGCTTCTCAGACTATATCGCTCTCGGTGTGATGCAATGGATCCGTTGTGGTTCCGGGGTTGAAATGTTCGATAAAGAAGATCCGATTAATGATTATCAGAATCGCTTACTGGATTTATACGATGGTCTAGGTCGTCATGGTGGAAGGATTGGAGATCATTAATTAATCGATTGAAATCGATTCGTAGCGTACCTCAGTGATTTCCAGCTCTTCAGTCCCGGACGGGCTTTGATGGAGTACAACGTCTCCTTTTTTGGATTTGAGTAAGGATTTTGCCAATGGAGAAATCCAGCTAATTAAGCCACGCGATACGTTGGCTTCATCGATTCCAACGATTGATACGGTGTGCTCAGTTCCATTTTCATTCACGTACGTGACTGTAGCGCCAAAAAATATCTGTTCGGAGCTTTCTCGATTTGCAGGATCAACGACGACTGCAGCGTCGAGTCGTTGCGTAAGGAAACGAATGCGCTTATCAATCTCACGGAGTCGGCGTTTTCCGTAAATATAGTCTCCATTCTCTGATCGGTCGCCATTCGAGGCAGCCCACGAAACAACTTTTACGAGATCGGGCCGTTCTTTGTCGATCAAGTAAAGGGCCTCATCTTTGAGTTTTTTGAGGCCAGCTGGAGTAATGTAATTCTTGGACACAAAGATAAATGTTTGTTGAGTTGACCTGGTGTGAGTTACGAAGCTAGAAATGTAATAAAATCCAAAGAAAATCCAATTGTAACTAACCCAATCATTCAATGAAAAGGAGTCGAAATGTCTATTAAAGTAGGCGATAAGCTTCCTGAGGGTACTCTATACGAGTACATCGACGAGGAAACAGAGGGCTGTAGTATCGGACCAAATGCGTTTAAGGTCGCAGACTTGGTCGCTGGAAAACGAATTGTGCTGTTTGGATTGCCAGGTGCATATACTCCAACTTGCTCTGCGGCTCACTTACCAGGTTATGTAGAGAAAGCGGCTGAATTGAAGTCTAAAGTCGATGAGATTTGGTGCTTATCGGTGAACGATGCTTTTGTGATGGGTGCATGGGGTCGCGAAAATAAAGCGATTGGTCATGTACGTATGATGGCTGACGGAGGTGCTGAGTTTGTGAAAGCGCTTGGTTTAGAGATTGATCTTACGTCTCGTGGGCTTGGGGTTCGCGCGCAGCGCTTCTCAATGCTAATTGACGATGGCGTTGTTAAGACGCTCAATATTGAAGAGGGTCCTGGCAATCACGAAGTTAGTGATGCGGCAACTATGCTTGGTCAAGTCTGAGACCCATTTTGAGCAAAATTAAAAAAAGGGGCTGTTAGCCCCTTTTTTTGTTTTTATAGTCTTTTTATTTCAGAAAATCTCTCAGGTGATTTAAGACTAACCCAGGCTGTTCCGCCATCAATGCGTGCCCAGCCCCGGGTAGTGACTCGGTGTGGGTATTTTGTATATCGCTCTGTAATTTTTCCGCCAGTTTGATCGGAGTCATACGATCTTCTCTACCTAGAATTAGTAATGCGGGACAGGTGACTTTTTTCGCAGAAACCTCACCCTGATCATAAGTGTTACATGCAACGAAATCGGCGAAAAGAACTCCGTCGTTCATGGTTTCCATCAGGCGACGGCTCGACTCTGTCATCCACATTCCCGGAACGGGATTAGTCCCTAACTTGGCGCGATTACTATGAGCAAAGTTAACGATTAAGTCATACGCTTTTTGAGGAGTTGTTCGAGAAGACTCAAGGAGTGTCTCAGAGACAGGCATTGGATTTGCCGTGCCCACGAGAGATATATTTGTGACAAATTGTGGTTGTGACGAGGCAAGCTCTAAAGCGATGAGTGAGCCCATACTGTGTCCGACTATGGACGCGTTTGAAATTTCGGTACTGTTGGCGACTCGATATACCCATGAGGATAGCTCTTGGATACTGTTTAGCGGCGGGCCTTCGGATTTGCCATGTCCTGGCAAATCAACAGCAAGTACGTTCCATCCATGCCAAGCAAAGTATCTACTCTGGAGAGCCCAAACACTGTGGTCATTAGCTGCTCCATGGATAAAAATAATCGTTTTTTTACCTTTCTCGATTTTCTTCCCACCTGTATAGAAATAGGCGGTTTTATTATCAACTTTAGCTTGCACGGATTTTTTTCTTTAACTGGATTTTTGACTGATTTTAAGTGCCTGCGAGAGGTCATCAATTAAGTCTGATGAATTTTCGATCCCGACCGATAGGCGAATTGTTCCAGAAGAGATACCGGCTGATTGAAGTGCTGCCTCATCCATACGGAAATGCGTCGTAGATGCAGGGTGAATAACTAAAGATTTTGCGTCTCCTACATTCGCGAGGTGTGAAAAAAGATTCAGGTTTTCGATGAATTTTCTTCCGGCATTCAACCCACCTTTTAACTCAAAACTAAATACCGCACCGCAGCCTTTGGGCAAGATTGTTTTTGCGAGTTCATGGTCCGGATGGTTTTTAAGTTCAGGGTAGGTGACGGATTCAACAGCGTCGTGATTATCGAGGAACGTGACAATTGCTCGCGTGTTTTCTATATGGCGCTGCATGCGTGGATCGAGAGTTTCGATTCCTTGCATGATCTGGAACGCATTCATTGGACTCATACATGCACCAAAATCTCGAATACCTTCGCGTCTTGCGCGCAGTAAGAAAGCGGCTACCGTCGACTCCTCAGTAAACACCATGTTATGGAATCCGCTATATGGCTCTGATAGCAGCTCAAATTTCTGAGAGGCCTCCCAATCAAACTTACCACTATCAACTAATAAACCGCCGATCGCAACGCCATGCCCGCCTAAAAACTTCGTGGCCGAATGGAAAACTAAGTCAGCTCCGTGATCGAATGGTTTTATAAGGTATGGGGTCGTAAATGTTGAATCCACGAGCAAAGGAATCGCGTGATCATGAGCAATCTTCGATACTGAAGGGATATCGAGAATATCTAGTCCAGGGTTTCCCAGTGTTTCTGCAAAAACAAGTTTTGTTTCTTTCTTGATTGCTTTCTTGATTGCCCGATGATCTCGTATATCTACAAAAGTGGTGGTAATTCCAAATCGTGGAAGTGTATACTCAAGTAAGTTATGAGAACCGCCGTATAAAGCGCGCGAGGCGACGATATGTTCGCCCGAACTCATGAGTGTAACGATTGCGAGGTGAAGCGCTGCTTGCCCGCTGGAGGTTGCGATCGCTCCCACTCCACCTTCAAGTGCAGCAATGCGTTCCTCCAAAGCGGAGTTAGTGGGATTAGAGATACGTGAGTACACATGACCGCCACGTTCCATGTTGAAAAGCGATGCGGCATACTCGGTATCCGGGAAAACGTAAGAAGAGGTGAAATAAATCGGTTGAGCTCTCGCACCAAACTGCGTATCCGGTGTTTGGCCAGCGTGTAGGCTCAGCGTCTCAAGCTTTAAATCTTTTTTAGACATTACTCAACTGACACATCCAAAATGAAATGAGGCGATGATAGCGCATCCCTTAAATTGATGCGCCTCTCGCAAGAATAGGCCAAGTGTCTTCTACATTATTTCCGCGTACGCAGACAATCCAGTCGTAGAGGTTAACGGTAGGGTCGCAGTGTCCAGGTATTAATCGTAACGTGTCCCCGATTTTGTAGGTATCTTCCGGCGACTCCAAAACACCATGTTCATCAGACGCACCAACGTACATAGTTTTTGAATCAAAGACTAGGGGTAATCCGGAGTCGACTGATAATGATTTGAGTCCCGCATCTACAATCGGACGTTTTGGATTTGCCGTACTCATCACTGTGGTAAGTACAAATAGACTTTGTAGAAATTCAGAAACAGGTTTCTGATTCTCATCAAGGTTTTTGCCGTAATCAGCATCCATGAAGATGTACGAACCAGGTTGAATTTCAGAGTAGACGCCGCTAGCAGCTTCAAATTCGTACGTACCGGTGCCTGCGCCGGTCACATAGTCACAGCTGAACCCAAGACTCTCCAGTAAGTCGCGTGCATGAAGCACTTTTTCGACCGCTGTTCTTATCAACGCCTCACGCTCTACCTTATTTCGAACGTGTTGTGCTCGACCTTGATACGCGTGAATTCCGATAAACGTAATGAAAGGTGAGTTCTGAATAGATTTAGCAAGTTGCAATAGTGAATGGTCATCCGTTACACCACATCGATTTGCTCCGACATCGAGCTCGATTAAAACTCGTACTCGAACATTATGTTTACTCGCAATATCATTTATTAAATTAACGTTTTCTGGATTATCGACTAGGACGGATACAGAGGCTTTTTTGCTTAACTCAACAATTCGCAGAATTTTTTTTGGGGTGACGACTTGATTACTGACAAGGACATCAGTTATTCCGTTGGCGACCATGATTTCAGCTTCTGAAGTTTTTTGGCAACACACTCCGGCTGCGCCACGGCCTATCTGGATCTTAGCGATCGCGGGGCATTTGTGCGATTTGGCATGCGGCCTAACGCGCACATTATTCCCGACGATTGATCGGTCAAACCGCCTCAGGTTTTCTTCAAAAAGATCGAGGTCCAATATGAGGGCAGGAGTCTCGATGTCGCAGATAGAATCGCCAGGGTTGGCGGGTTTGAGGCTGGCTACCATGGTTCGTGGGTAAAGTTAGTTGTCTCGCCCGTTCCTGCAATCGCTACGCATCACATTTCCAGCAACTTCAACCGACCAATTGTTGCCATAATTTCCATAAACATAATCGAGAATGATCGACAGGTTTTTTTTCTCAACAGGATCCCCGTAATCGCGCACTTCGAGCCTTTGAGCAGCTTCCTCGTAAGGAATCTTTTGCTCTTTTCTCCATCGCATAGCCTCAGAGGCGAACGCTCCGATATCATCGCACGTCATGGTGCCCAGTGGATATGGTGCTGACAACGCCGTATTCCCAACTATTAGGCCCACAGCTACGGCCAAAAATTTGATACGCATGGTGCTTGCTCCTCAGGTTATTTCTGGGTAACGTCTTGATACCCTTGATTGACTTAGTATACCCAAAGCCATTGCTATAAATATTTAGGTCCAAAGCATATGAATTCATTAGTTCGCCGTGGAGGCAGTATCGGTCAACAAATGCTGACCACTCTTCTCATGTGTATTTTTGTTGGCGGCACGTTCTTTCCTCTTCAGGTGCAGTCGCTCGACGAAAAAGATCGCCAATTCCTGATTGAGGGAGCAAAACATCAAGATGCAGATGTGCGAGCCGGTGCTTTTCTCTCATTGGGAGAGCGTGGCGAGCGGCAAGATCTTCCACATCTCTATAGTGCTCTCTACGATGCTGATTATTCCGTCAGAAAGATAGCAGAGACGGCCATCTGGAAGGTCTGGGGCCGTTACGGGAACGACGAAATAGATGCTGTGTTCGCTGAAGGGTTAAATCAAATGAGTGCCGGGCGTTTCGTTTTAGCGCTTAAGACTTTTACTGGCATTATTGAGAGGGTTCCTGATTTCACAGAGGCGTGGAATAAACGTGCGACGCTTTATTACTTATTGAACAGAGATAATGAGTCGATGTCAGACGTCCATGAGGTATTGCGGCAAGAACCTATGCATTTTGGTGCGCTGACGGGGTACGGTTTATTGAAGAGTCGACAAGGCGATTACCGAGTCGCAATAAAGTATTTTGAGCAGGCCTTATTGGTGAATCCAAACATGAAGGATGTAGCGCATAACTTGGAACAATTAGAAAAATATCGAGGGAGGCCGCGACGTGGCGAAATTTAGTTTAGTGAGTGTGTTGAGCGTAATGTTGCTTTGGTCGGGGCAATTGAGTGCAAATGAATGGGGGGTCAATTCGAATCGTGAAGATGCAGTCGTTGCGTTGAAGGATGGAGATCCTGCTACGCGGCGGAAGGGGCTTGCCCGGCTCGCAGAGATCGGAAAAAACGATGATGTCCCCCATATGTTAAGACTGTTACGCGATGATGATCCCGCAGTGCGTGGTATGGCGCACCAGGCAATCGAGGGACTCTGGCTACGAGTCGACAACCTTGCTGCGAGAAGGATTTTTATTGACAGCATCACGAAGATTCAAAATGGTCAGTGGAAGGTTGCCATAGAGTTGTTGGACCAAGTTATTGACTTAGAACCTACATTCTCTGAAGCGTGGAACAAGCGCGGTGATGCTTGGCTCTCTCTTGGGGAGTCGGATCGAGCGCTGGTGGACTATGAAAATGCCCTGAAGCTCAATCCCTACCACTATGGCGTAATGCAGAGCTGTGCGTCAATTTACATGGAAAGATCAGATGCGCGGAACTCCTACGCGATGCTCACGAGAGCAATGGCGATCAATCCGAATCTTGAACATCTGATCCCAACAATAATTGACCTCGAGAAAAGACTCGATAACGATCAAATTTAAACGGTATCTTTGACTGTCTTATGTTGAATGCGCATACGCCTAGTCCCGAAGATCTTGTTTTAGACATCAAGGCATGGGCGTTGGAGTTGGGTTTTGATGAGGCACGTATCGCAGATTGTGATCTGTCGATTGCCGCTCCGCGGTTGGATGAATGGCTCGCTGCTGGTTTCTCTGGTGAGATGTCGTATCTGAGCGACCGTGCAGAACTTCGAAAATCTCCGACTGATTTGGTTGAGGGCGTTAAGCGGATCATCTCGCTTCGTATGAATTACTTTGTTGATCGTGTTGATGAAATGGAAAATTTCCAATTTCTTGAGGAGAAAGAAAAGGGTTTTGTTGCGCGCTACGCGCTCGCCCGTGATTATCACAAGACTCTCCGAAAGCGTCTGGAGTTGCTAGCACGACGAATCAAAAAAGAAATCGGCCCTTTTGGTTATCGTGTCTTCACGGATAGCGCGCCCGTGATGGAGGTCGAGTTAGCCACAAAAGCAGGGCTTGGCTGGAGAGGAAAGCATACTTTACTTATCAATAAAAACGTTGGTTCATGGTTCTTCTTAGGGGAAATTTTCACAGATCTTGAGCTACCGCTTGATCGCGCAAATAGCGAGCACTGTGGAAGTTGTACGAAGTGTATTGATATCTGTCCCACAGGAGCAATCGTTGCGCCTTTCAAGGTTGATGCGAGAAGGTGTATTTCCTACCTAACGATTGAGCATAAAACGAGCATACCTCGAGAACTTCGTTCTGCCTTAGGGAACAGGATTTATGGGTGTGACGATTGTCAGCTTGTGTGCCCGTGGAACAAATATGCAGAATCATCGCGAGATCCAGATTTTAGAATTCGAAAAGAGCTGGATGGGTCCTCGCTTGTCGAGTTCTTTTCATGGAGTAAAGAAAAATTTTTAAAATTTACGGAGGGAAGTGCGATCCGAAGAATTGGGCATGAGCGTTGGTTAAGAAATATCGCTTGCGCTCTAGGTAATGCAGAGGCTACTCCAGAGGTAATTAGTGCGCTTGAGGCAAGAAGGTTGGATGATTCTGCTTTAGTTCGGGAGCATGTCGAATGGGCTCTCGAAGAGCAAAACAATAAGCTATCAGTGTGATCAAAAGCCAGAGCAGTAGTGTCATTTTTTTTAAGGGTCGAGAATCGGAATGTTCTTGTAGGTTTTTGTTGATTGATTGGTTTTTTTGAAGGTAGTATTTTATGTGTCAACGACTTGTTCTTGTGAATATATAAAAAAACTAAGGAGGCGAGTGAGATATGAAAAAGAATTTAATATTGGGTTTATTGATTTCTGCGTTCTTCGGTTCTTCTTTCGTAATTGCTGCTGATGCTGAGAAGGCGATCAAGTATAGACGTGGTGTTTTTAATGTGATGGGTTGGAATTTTGGCTCGATGGCGGCGATGGTAAAAGGAAAAATTCCTTTTGATGCAAATGTATTTGCGCGTAATGCTGAGATTGTTGCTTTTATGAGTCAGCTGCCACTTGAGGGATTCGTGGAAGGGTCAGATGAAGGTGACACGAAAGCGCGGCCAGAGATATGGCTAAACATGGAGGACTTTGAAGCCAAAATGAAAAAAATGCAGAAAGAAGTAAGCGCCCTCGCTGAAATTTCAAAAAAAGGTAATTTTGATGCGTCAAAGAGTCAACTCAAGGAGGTTGGTGCAACCTGCAAAGGATGTCATGACGATTACCGTAATAAATAATCCTATAGTCAGTTGAGATGTTCTGTAGCTTTCTAGATATTGATAACTACCCAAACTGCGATTGACGCGAGCGCGAAAGCTAATAAAGCTGCTAAAGGTTTTTCCGTCCAGTTCATGTATTTGTCGTCTTTAATAGCAATTTTTTTACCCGTGATCATGGGTTTAATAAGATTTTCTCTCTTGACGAGGAGATGCCAGAAGATCGCCGCGACATGAGTACACAGTAAACCCACGAGGATCTTCGCATTCAGGGCGTGAACTTGATTAAAAATTGAGGTTGCATTGTCCGAGACGAGGTGTCGAAGCGGCCCCACTGTGAAAACATCATCGTCGCAAAAAAGACCGCTAAAACCCTGAGCCAGGATACACACGATTATCGCAATCGTAGAGTATCCCCCGATCGGATTATGGCCGGCCGACTTAGATTGCGAGGTTTGGTTAAAGAGCCCCTTGATGTATGCGACTAAGCTCGTTGGGCTTACTAAAAAATTTTTAAACTGAGCGTAGGCCGTTCCAATAAATCCCCAGAATATTCGGAACACGATCAGCGCTAAAGTCAGATATCCGAGTGTGACATGCAGGTCGATTTGTTCCGTGAAGACCCACGCAATCAAAAATTGAGAAGTAACAAGTGCTACCAACACCCAATGAAACAATCGTATTGGAATATCCCAAACCTTTATGTGCTCGTTTTCCATTCCTTGTTTATGCGTGCGTTAGTTGATTTGCGAGATCCAAAATATCGGTAGCATGAAAATCGAAACGACCATCGTTCGTGAGATCGACCTTAACGTTAGGCGAGAATTCTTTTGGCCTTGTGATAAACGCGGTTTTTAGTCCGCACGCTTGAGCGTGGAGCAGGTCATCCTTGTGTGCTGCGCAAAGCATCACTTCTTCTGGTTCTAACCCAAGGAGATTTGCTGCTCCTAGGTATGTTTCTCGATCGGGTTTGTAATGTGCGAATAGCTCCGCAGAGATAATGCAGTCCCAAGGCAGACCCGCGTTCTTTGCCATGTTATTGAGTAGCGAAAAATTGCCGTTAGATAACGTAGAGATCGTATATTTAGTTTTTAATTTTTTAAGCCCTCTGACGGAGTCTGGCCACGGTTTGAGTCGATGCCATGCTCTATTGAATTGATCTTTTTCAAGCTCGGGTAGATTACTTATTTTGTATTTAATAAAGAGCTCATCAAGAATCAGTCGATGTAGTTGATCAATATTCATCCAAGGTAACTCTCCTTTACGAACGCGGTCCATTGCTGGCGCGTAACCCCCACGCCAATCATTTGCGAATTTTCCAGGATTTAACTTTGCGCCGATTTTTGCTCCTAATGTTCTTGCTTCTCGCGTGATACTTCCGCGCCAATCTACAACCGTACCGAATACATCAAAAACGAGTGCTTTTACTCCTAAAGTGCTGCTCATAAGTTACCCTTTTTCTTGAAATTATTGATTTTTATGATGTTTTGGAAATATTTTAGGAAATTTTCCTATATCGGTCGAGTGAAGTGTTTTATTGAAATAGTTAGAATAGTTCTAAAACTTAGTCAGCAATTTGCTAGGTGAACAGCATTAATGAGAAAGGTGTCATAGATGTACCGTACCATTGTTAAGGGGCTACTAGTTGTATCCCCGTTTTTTTTGAACTTGAATAACGTTTTAGCAGAGCAAAACAGAGCAAATGAATTAGAAACTGAAACGATTGAGGTTATATCAACTACGCCGGTACCTGGAATCGGCATATCTGTAAAAAAAGTCCCATCAAACGTTAAAGGTGCTAGCGCCACCGATATTGATAAGACAAATAACTACAGTGCTGCGGAATATCTCGAGAAAAATTTACCCTCGGTGACTGTTGGCGATGCCCAAGGAAACATCTTTATGCCAGATGTTTCTTTCCGAGGTCAGATGGCATCTCCGCTTTTGGGGAATCCTCAGGGGTTGCCCGTTTATATGGATGGTTTGAGGGTGAATGAGGGTTTCGGCGATGTTGTTCGCTGGGATTTGATACCTCAGAATGCCCTCTCATCTATGTCTCTTATTCCGGGCACCAATCCTGTATTTGGTCTCAACGCTCTTGGTGGAGTGCTTGCGCTAACAACTAAATCTGGATTTCAATACCCAGGTTCCACTGCCACGCTTTCCGGTGGATCCTGGGGTAGGAAAAACGTCGAGTTCGAGCATGGGGCTGGGTTTGAAAATGCCGATTTTTTCATTGCGGGCACGATGTTCGATGAGGATGGATACAGAGACCATTCAGGAAGTATGGTCCAGCAGTTTTTTGGAAAGTGGGGCTGGGAGAGCGGCGAGACCGATTTTGATATAAGTTTTTCTTGGGCCGACACCAAACTTGATGGGACACAGGCGCTTCCCGCTTCGATGCTCAACAATATCAAGCAGGCGTATACGTGGCCAGATACGAACGATAATCAGTTGTTCCAACTAAACGCTGTCGCTAAGCACTTTCTCGATGACACTACTTTGATCTCCGGTAATGCTTACGTAAAGCACAGCCAGAACAAGAACGTGAACAGTAACGTGAACGACGAATACACGGGTAGCACGGGGACGTCGTGTGATGGGACGGGCGACGATGATGAGGAATGTCCTGGAGCCTATGAGGGGTCAAATACAATGACCAATGCTTATGGTGCTTCTATTCAATTAACCTCGTTTGCTGATTTTCTTGGTAAAGAGAATACTCTGACTTATGGCGTGAGCACCGATGTTTCCTTCTCCAAGTTCGTTAACCTCGAGGAGAGGGCTTATTTCAGCTCTGGAGCTGATCGGACTTTGTATAAAAATGGAGATGCTCCAGAGGCAGAGGTTGGTGTGTATGGTGATACGCATTACTTTGGTTATTACGTGACAAACGTTCATGAATGGACCGATACCATCACGCTTACCACCTCGGGCCGCTATAACGTGGCGAACGTGAAAATATCTGACAAAGAAGGCAATCGACCTGCTGTTGCTGGTAAGCATCAGTTTCATCGGTTCAATCCTGGGATTGGTGTAAGTTTCAACCCGCAACCTGCTTACACTACTTATGCTTCTTACACAGAGGGAATGCGAGCTCCTACTCCGGTAGAGTTAACTTGTGCTGATCCTACTGCGCCTTGTAAATTACCTAACGCTTTTCTAGCAGATCCGCCTTTGGATGCTGTTGTTGGCAAAACCATTGAAGTTGGCGCCAGAGGTTCTCGTGGCGATAGCTTCAACTGGAGTGCGGCGTTCTACAATACAGTTCTTGAGAATGACCTGCAGTTTATTTCAAAAGGTGCAGGGACTTCAGCTGGTTACTTCGATAATGTAGGTGATACGATCAGGCGTGGGGCTGAGGTTGGTCTTGGGTGGAGTGGCTCTAAATTTAACTTCAGATCGGATTACAGTTACATACAGGCTGAGTTCGACTCGACTTTTCAGTTGAATAGCCCCCATAACTCAACTGCGTCTAGTAATGAAATCACGGTCAGGCCGGGTAATAAAATACCTGGTATTCCTGAGCATACCGTGAAGCTCCGATTGGAGTATCAGGCGAACGACCAATGGACTACTGCATTGAGTGCAAATTATTTTAGTAAGGTCTATGTGCGTGGCGACGAGAACAACCAAGATAGTAACGGTGCAATATCTGGATATTCGGTTCTCGGGTTAGATACCTCATACAAGATGGATGCAGGTCTGGAATTTTTTATGCAAATCACTAATTTACTCGACGAGAAATATGAAACGATGGGTATTCTTGGTGATAACTATTTCCCGAGCGGCACTTACGATAAAACGAACAAACGCAGTGAGCAGTTCCGTGGTATTGGTTTGCCGCGAGCTGCATTTGTAGGGATTAAGTACTCGTTTGGTGGATAGGAAGTGGTAAAGTGTGTATCAATGATCCCAGGCACTGGCCTGGGATTTTTTTTACTTTATTTTGGTCGTGTAGTACCTTGACTCTTCATGAAATAATTTTTTTATTTGGCTGATGCGAATTTCGTCTACATTTTGGAAAGACTTACTCGGTGTATTGTCGCTTGGGTTACTTTTTTTCTTCGTAGCCTCATTTTTTGAGTTGCATGAGCGAGTTACGGCGCTAGCAAGGCCTCTAGAACATTGGCAGCTTGATGAGTTACCTCTGGCCCTTTTACTTGTTTTCCTTCTTTTGGTGGGATTTTTGTGGAGAAGAACAAAGCAGCTAAAGGAACAAACAGTTCGTCAACTTGAAACCCAAAATAGATTGGAAGTGGCCTCCGATGAAAACAGGCGATTAGCTCTGCGTTATCTGGAGATTCAAGAGCTTGAGCGGAGAAATCTGGCGCGGGAATTACATGATGAGTTTGGGCAGAGCCTTAATGCCATTATGGTCGATGGGGTGTATGTTCGAGATAATGTCGCAAAGGATAGTGAGCTACATAAACAAGCTTCTTCAATTGTCGAAGTGGCAAGCCGAATTTATGATTCAGTCCGGAGTTTACTGAGGCAGCTGCGACCGATTGCTTTGGATGAGCTTGGTATCGTTTCTGCATTAGAGCACTTAACGAACGAGTGGAAAACTCGATCGCCAAACCGTGCATGGGAATTTTCAGCGGACGAGATTCCTGAGGAATTAAGTGAGGAGGTGTCGATTGGCCTTTATCGTATTGTTCAAGAGTCCTACACCAATGTGATCAAACACAGCGATGCGACGTATATTTCTACGACGTTGTCCTTGGAGCAAAGAGACGAAGGTCAATACCTTCGCTTGGATGTTCATGACAATGGTAAGCTGTTGAAAAGTTCCTCTCGTGACAGTACGGGTTTGATTGGGCTAAAGGAGCGGGTGGATGCTTTGGGCGGCAGTTTTAAATCAGGCGTCTCTGAATCTGGTGGTTTTAGAGTGGTGGCTGATATACCTATCCGCCGCCCGGTTGTGGACGGCTTGTAGGAGCTCGATGATGAATACAGTAATCTCGGTAGTCCTAATAGATGATCACGCAGTCGTGAAAGAGGGCTACAAACGGCTACTCTCTCGAGATTCCTCAATCAATGTGATCGGTGAGGCGGATAGTGGTGATGCTGCGTACCAAGTAATTTGTGAACTTAAACCGGATGTTGCGGTTATGGATATCAGCCTGCCAGGAATGAGCGGGATAGAGGTCACTCGTCGAGTAATAAGTCGGTTACCCCAGCAAAAGATCTTGGTGTTTAGCATGCACGAGGACGCTGTGTTTGCTAATCGCGCTTTTCAGGCGGGGGCTAAGGGGTACCTTACAAAATCGTCCGCTCCGGAGACGCTAATTGAGGCGGTAAGGACAGTGGCCGAGGGTAAGGTTTTTATCAGCAATGACATGGCGAAGCTGATTGCTGAACAAACTATTCCGGGAAAGGGACATCGATTAGATTCCTTATCTAGCAGAGAGTTTGAAATTTTCCGGCTCCTTGTGAAGGGGGTTTCTGTGAACGAAATTTCCAATTCATTACACCTGTCATATAAGACAGTCGCAAATTATCAGTCCAACATAAGGCAGAAGTTAGATGTCACGAGCGCGGCTCAGCTTGTTCGTCTCGCGATAGATCATGGCGTAATTAGTGGTGAGTAATCTGATCAGGAAAAATTCCTAGTGTTTTTCGGGCGGTTGTTCGTAACCCTTCCGTGAACTTCTGGCGCATAGTGGCTTCAAATAGCTACATACCTCCCTTGAAATATATCTCGCCGACCTTTTGGTCGGCGTTTTCTTTTTAAGTCCCGTACAATCAGAAAATTCTGCGCTGAAAACTAACATATTAGGGCGCGTGTAATTTCGTAGCATAAAGACCCAGGGGGGAGATAGTCGTGGCGAAAGTTAGCAAGAAGGAGGTAAGGCCGAAAAAAGGGGATCCGAGCTCTTTAAGATCGAGGCAATGGTTCAAAAACCCCGATAACCCTGACATGACAGCGCTCTATATCGAGCGATATATGAACTGGGGAATTAGCAGGGAGGAGCTTCAAGCAGGGAAACCGATTATTGGGATCGCCCAGTCTGGCTCTGATTTGTCACCCTGCAATCGCCACCATTTGGAATTAGCTAAAAGAGTGCGCGAAGGGATCCGAGAGGCGGGTGGAATCGCATTTGAATTTCCTGTGCATCCGATTCAGGAGACGGGAAAAAGACCAAGTGCGACATTAGACAGAAATCTTTGTTACCTCGGGTTAGTTGAGCTCCTATACGGTTACTTCATCGATGGGGTAGTACTGACAACGGGTTGTGATAAGACCACTCCGGCGCAACTCATGGCAGCAGCGACGGTGGATATCCCGGCGATTGTCCTCTCTGGTGGCCCCATGCTAAACGGGTGGTTCCGCGGCAAGCGAACGGGATCGGGAACGATCGTATGGGAGGCTCGTAAATTGCTTGCGGCTGGCGAGATTAACCAAGAGCAATACATTGAGATTATCGCCTCATCGGCCCCATCCGTTGGACACTGCAACACGATGGGAACGGCTTCGACGATGAATTCTTTAGCCGAGGCTATTGGTATGTCCCTGCCAGGTAGTGCCGCTATTCCGGCTGCGCACCGCGAGCGCGCCGAGAATGCTTACCTGACTGGTAAACGAATTGTGGAGATGGTCTGGGAAGATCTTCGTCCTTCTAAAATCATGACGAAATCAGCGTTCGAGAACATGATTGCGGTCAATTCGGCGATCGGCGGTTCGACCAATGCTCCGATTCATTTCAATGCAATTGCGAAACATATTGGAGTGAAACTGAATAACGATGACTGGGAGAAAGTCGGCTATAACGTTCCACTGATCGTCAACATGCAGCCAGCGGGTGAATATCTTGGAGAAGACTATCACCATGCGGGAGGT